>ERZ773067.12-NODE-12-length-135076-cov-7.907096_pt1 | contig 135076 bp, 158 predicted proteins | sample MGYA00580622_ERZ773067 | MGnify/ENA primary metagenome ERZ773067 (study PRJEB29015, sample SAMEA2737998) | human oral metagenome | biome: human oral; feature: human-associated habitat; material: dental | place: China | collected 2113 ...
CTTAGGACGCTTGTCTTCCATACCCCCACCACGAAGTTCTTCTAAGTAACCTGCTGGTGCGACAAATACTTTACTAAAACCGTCTAGTTGCTGAGATAACAGGTCAGCTTGTTTCTGGGTAGAGCAGATAAATGCGTCTACTAAATCACGGTTCTTAAATTGGTACTCATAGTAGTTGTTGAAAAGGATTCCGTTATTGGTAATACCCTCAGCTACATAGTGTTCAGCGTGGACTACTACTCCGAGTTTAAAGCCAAGGTCATTCTTCTTAGTAAACACTGCCTTAGCTGTACCAGTTGACCTATCTAAGAGAACCCAATCCTTCTTCTTGATACCTAACTTGTCAAGGAATACCCTAAACAAGGCTTCTTTAGAGTTGTAATACTTACCTTGGTAGAAGAAAGATGAGTCATTTAGAGTCTTGACAAACTCAGATAAGGCTACTTCTTCGTTTTTCTTAAAGAAGTCACGCTTATAAACATAAGCCTTGCCGTTCACTGGAGTGTAGTACTCTACAGAATGGACTTTAAAGCCTGCATAGTACTCTTTCTTGACTAGGCAGTAGTCTACCACATATTCCAACCTGTTGTAGAAAGATGGGTTGAGTTTGTCTTCGTAGGCTACAATGTATGTTCCCTCTTCAAGCTTCATAAAGACTCTAGAAGTATCTGAGTCATCTATGAAGTAATCCTTGAACTTGTTTTTTAAGGTTGCTAGGCTAACCATACTATCTCTCATGTATGCACCTGTAAGCACATCATAGAACCATAAGACATCTTTATAGTTAATGCCAATATTTTCTGCTAGACTGTAGGTACTAGAACTAGATACCATGTCTAGGAAAATGTATTTTTGTTCAATACCAAGCTCCTTTAAGAGATGGTAACGATAAGACTGGGCATACTCAACTCCACTAGATGCAAAGCCGATACCCAAGTTGATGTTGTAAACTTTCATCCCTACTACTCCTTACTAGAGTCATTCAACTCTTTCTTAGACCACTCTTTAGCCTTAACTGCTTTCTTGTAGTAAGTCCATTTTAAAATGATACATAAAGTATCCAAGGCAAAGATACTATACAAACCCTTTACACCAAAAGGAAATAACCAATCAAACGTACCAGTCAGTATCATGATAAATGCAATGATAGACATGACACCAAAAGCGTCGGTACATGAAGAGAAGAATTTCTTTCTCTGTATATAATACTCTTTTGTGCGTTTAGGCTTTTTATTCTTTCTCGACACTTAAATCCTTCTTTCTAAGATACCTCACCCCACCAAAATCGGAGAGAAACAGAGTCTGAGTAATCAAACAAACTACTCCTACTACTCGACCAACCATAATCTAGTTCTGAGCCTGCAGAGAGTAGTTATAAAGTTCAATACCGTAAGAGGAAACAACCAAACTTACGGACATGATAACTGATACTGTAAAATAGTAAACAAAGGGCTTAGTGAACCCATAGAAGTCAAAGTCCTCAGAAGAACCACTATCTGATTTATCAGATTTAGGTATAGGACTATTATTTGACATATCTTTAGAAATTAACATAAAGCCCTCCTTTCAAGTTTTACTAATTATCTTTACTAGATTTATCTTTATCTACTTTATAGTATTTACCAATGTACATACCAAAAAGTTCCTGCTTCCAAAAGTATGAGCATACCTGATACACAACCGTGAGCAATAACTCCAAGCAGAATACAATTAAGAAAGCGAACTTTAGCATTGGAAAGATGCCGTCACCCACATGACCTAATACCCTAGCCTCCAAGAGTACAAGAATAGCCATAATGATACCGAAAACTAAGAATATCTGTGAATTTCGAATAAAAGAGAAGATGAATTTATGCTCTTCTGAAAGTTTTCTATGCAGTTTTACCATAGATACCCCCTAGTTTCCTACAGGGAAACCAAAGAGACGTCGTTCCCATAAATACTCCAAGACAATTCGTAAAGGAGTGGTTGCAAGAGAAACCATAAACTGACAAGCGAATACGATATTCAAAGCACCAATCAGAACTGAATTACTACCCTTGATTAAGAAAATAATACTAGAGATACCCACTACGGCTAGGAAGATAAGTACATTACTCATTTCGATAGCCACCATGAACCCTAATACACGTTCTTTAAATTTGCTCTGCTTTTTAACTTTCATAAAACCTCCATGCCTCTGAGATAGGCAATTAAAATTATAGTTTATTTAGGTAGTCAACCAACTACTAACCATATATAATTGTAGCAAAGTCTTCAGAAAATCTCAAGCACCATCAAGCCAAAATTTTGCTCGATTAAGCTACTGTATTTAATACCAGTTTTCGATAATGTAAAAATCAACGAAAATATGCAAAAACCGATTTTAACGCTACTTAAGGTGTGCAATTCTAAGGTAAACTACGCTACTTCCGAGGAAGTACCCCGTTAAGACAACAGAAACGTAAGTTAATAACTCACTACCCAAGGCGAACTTACATAAGACTATACCTGCAATAGAAAGAAAGAGGAGAACTAATGATAAGAACCCCTCCCAAGCAAGAAATCGTCTGTCTGATTTTGATAGTCTCATTCTTTACCTTTCAATAAAACGTACTCTTTGTTGTAAGAACCATTCTTACCAAAAACATTTATGACTTTGGTAGTCTCCGTGACCTTTTCGATACCCGTAACTGCGTCGCCTACGTGAAAGTCTTTCCAGTTTTTAACGTCTTCTACAGGGATGACATCGTCGCCTGCTATAAGAACTACCCTATAATTGGAAGAGTAACCGTACTCTGTAATAACTTTTGCATTTACTTCTCTCGATACTGAGCTGGCTGTAACCTCTTTCTTCTGACTAAAATTGTAGAAGATAAGAACTGCTATGCAAAGTACCCCTATGAGAACGAAAATATTTTGGAATTTAAGGTTTCTCATATACCCGTTAAACCATATAATGCCTGCTCCTAGTATAGAACCGAAACAAAGTATTGTAAATAACACTAACTTAACAGGAACGCTAGACAGGTAATCAATAAGGGGCGACAATGTAACATTCAACAAGAATATTACACTAAAAACCATAAGTGGTTGACTAGGCTCTCCTTTTTTCATAACCTAGTCCTCCGTAATGATACCATCACGAATACCAACTACCCAAAGCAAGTCGCCATCTTGAATGAAGTCCATACACTTGGCTTCATAAATAGGGTCAAGCTTAAGGTCACCAATTTGGTTGTTTTCGTAGTATTTATGGTAATCGTAAGAAGATTTAACTACCGTGAAGTTGATACCCTCTTCGGGAGCGTAAGTTTTCAACCGTTTTTCGTATTGACCACCTACCTGAACTCCAATTAGAGGAACATCGATACCCCAATATAGCATACCCCACATTACACCACACAGACTCATGCCTGAGCCAACTGGCATGATGATACGAGAGAACTTACCTTCTTTGTAAGGTTGAACCAAGGATTTAACTTGCAAGGCTGTCTGATAGACTGCTTCCCAGCACTCCATACCGAAAGGAATTTCAGCGAACCCCATAGCTTCGGCATCATCTTTTGCACGTTTAATGATTACGTTGTTGTAACCTGCACGATGTTGGAAGATTTCAGCTCCGTTAGCTTTGGCTACTTCCAACTCCTGACCAAGTTCACCTTGTGGACAATGAGCGTGAAAAGGAACTCCGTAGTGCTTAGCGATAAATGATACGATTTGGATTTGAGGACTCTTCTTAGAACCTGCCGTTACAAGACCAGTAAGACCATCCTTTAAAGCCGTTTCACACAAATACTGACAAGAACGGGCTTTACCACCCATAGCACCGAATGCTGAATACTTATCGTCACGTTTGACTAAGTGACCACCGTGTTCTTCTACTGGAGTTAGCTTGTCGGCATACCCTTCTGACACCAAGGTGTCAAGTTCCATAAATACTTGCATACTATTGCTCATCTTCTACCTCTTTCACTTCACCATTCAAATCGTTAGAGTTATACTTCTCTAGCAAATAGTTAGGAGTTAAGGTGCGTTTACCTTCTAACTCTTTCTTATTGTATGGGTGCTCAACACCAACTACCTTAAAACCACTAGATAAAGCATAGTCAATGCGTAGAGGTTTGTCGTCAATGTAGATAACGTCTTCCAAGTAACTACCATCATTTTCAAAAATAAAAGGTAAAGCTAGGATATCTGCGTCTTGGACTACAGGAATCAAAGGTACAGAACCAAAGAGTTCTTGCACTAACCATAACTTTCTGAGGTAAATCTCAGCGCTCACAGAGTTGGAGTAAAAGACAATCTGATACCCCTCATCAACCTTGGTTCGTAGGAAAGCGAGGACTTCCTTGTTTACGAACTCTAGTTGATATAACTGAGGATTATAGAACTCAGCCAAAAACTTACCATCTAAGTCATAAGACTCAGAATTGATTGGGTAGTCGTGGTGTATTGATACCATAGCACTTTCTACATCATAGAAAGAGTTATCAATATCACAGAAAACTACCTGCTTTTTACCCTTTAGTTGCGAAATCATTCTTCTACCTCCATAGCATATCCAACCTTAATTGTGCTAGTTTGTTCGTCAAAGTAACGAACCTTAGCATACACTGCTACCTTTCCTTCGGGTGTGATACCCTCCTTAACTACACTGATAATTTTCATAGGTTTACCATTGTAGTCAAATTCCTGTTCAAGTTTATATTTCTTACTATCCTTAATATCGCTAAGATAATTAGTTGGACGAAACTTCCATTCAACTGGAATTAGCATAAATACCCCCTAGTAAAGTTCAATAGGTGATGTAAATTTGTAGTCTTTTGTGTAATCTACAAATTTAGCACCTTCTAAATTGCTTATAAGAGTCTGCGCACAACCCTTAACTAAGTGTAAACCTTCACTGTCCTCTAAGCATACCAAGATACTACCTTCTTTGGTAAAGATTACAACAGAACCGTTTACTGAAAGTACAGACCTAGCTGACTCTAGGTTGGTTAAACCTAGCATAGTACCATAAAGGTGGTTAAGGTCTTCTTCTGAGCGTACCCTGAAACCTACTTTACTGGAATTCCAGTCTGAACGACGGAATTTAGGGTACAGGTCAATGTAGTCTTTAACTACCTTTTCAACAGTCTCAGATACAACCTTACGAGTTAAGTGACGAACTACAATAACATTACTAGGGTGCTTGTCAGCTTCTTCTTTACTAGTAAGATCCAACTCACTACCATCTAGCTTAATGAAAGCTGGAAAGGTAGAAGTTTCAATCAAAGATAGCTTAGTCTTCAATACACTAGGAAAGAACCTACTGTTAAAGTACTCTTTTAACTTGTTTAATGCGTACTCATCTGGTACACTAAAGTAAATTAAATCTTTTCTCATTTTATATAATTTTCCTTTTCAAAGTAATAAAAATAACTTAGTAATATTTTACTAAAATTAGGCAGAAATTGCAAGACAATTCAAAAGACCAACATAACGTTGGTCTAATAACTTCTACTTCCAATCCGTTAGGAAAGGATGTAGTTCACCATGTCTAACAGTTGCAAATCGAATACTCTTTAGGTATTCTAGTTGGCGCTCATTTATATACCCCACAAGAGGTTTCATCGCCTCTCTTAGCGACTTGCCTTTTAAAGAGTAATAGAGGATATTCAAATCAGTTGCATACTTACCATAAGCGTTAGCTTTCCAAGTAAAGTTCATGAAGTTTTCTAGATGTAGTTCTAACTGATTACCACTAGAGAGTAACATCATTAACCTACCGTCTACTAAGATTAGTTTGTAACCCTCAAAGAATCTAGGGTTTGAAGATGCAAGTTCAACTCCATTAATATTAGATGTCATAGTGCAATCTCCATATCTTCTACCTTCTTGAATAGCCCGTCATAATTTTTAGATTTAACATAAACCATACCATGTCGTGACTTAAAGACCGTAATAAGCATTGCAATAGAACCGATAAAAGGGAAGAACCACAATACCTTAGGTTTACCACAGATGCCTGCAGATACCCCAACCAATGAGTAAAGGCTGGCGAAGTGACAAACCACTACTAAGCCAAACCCAACTACCATTGGATTGAAGTTAGGTGCCATGAGCATCAAGAAGATACCTACTATATAGACTAAGGATAGAAACCTGTAAAGAAGTTTCACCTTCGGTCCCCAACCACCAACCTCTTTACCTAGACGGTTGTATGCGAAGAACCTCATAAAAGGTAAGAATGATAAGAAGAAACCCTTAACTCCTACCCTATTCATAAGCCTCCATACTGCGAAAGAGTGGAAGAAATAAGTTACTAACACTACTGCAGACAACACTAACCAAAATTCTATTGGAAATTCACGAATTTCTTGTAAGACATCTGCATCGTGAAGAACTAAATTATTTGCATTGAACAATTAAATCACTCCTCTTCTAGAGTTTTAACAAAGAACTTAACGTCGTACTCGTCTTTCTTACCTTTAGCCTTAGAGATTGCGATATCATTGATACCCCCTCTACAGGATGCTAGGACATCCCAAGAAAGACTATTGATAGCGAACGGTAAGGCAATCATTTGTTTAACTACTTCCATGTAGATAGGGTAGATAATGTTTTGGTCTCCGCGAATACCGAAATCAATCCAATCGTCAGTGTGTTTAGACGCCTTACCTACGCCATATTTGATAGAATTTGGAGAAAGGTTCCAAATCTGTAACTCTACTTCGTTACCGTCGGTATCTCCCGCCGTTAAACGGAAGAGAGTACCAACTCGTGGGTGATCTTCAATAGTGCAATCTTCTATTGCAAAATCATCTGAACACTTCTCGAAAAAGAGAGATAACTTTTGAAGTGATTTAGCCAAAGGTGCGAGTTGTTTTTTGTTAAGTTGTAATACTTTTTGCTTTTGTTGTGTCATGTTAAGACTCCTTGTTGTTTAGTTTGTTTAGTTTACTAACGAGTAAGTTTGGTGCTAGTATGCTTTATCTTGAGTTCTTCTCGGTTAGGCATATCTTTAATCATCGAAAGTAACAACTTAGTTGTTAGGTCTTCTAAGAAATCGTCGTAGGGAACGATATTCTCTAGACCTAAGATAGTACCCCCTTCGCAAGACCAAGTCACCTTAGATGACTCAAACCTACGAATTAAAGTTACCGACTTATTTTTGCTAGTAGTAACCTTCACTAAAGTAAGACTACCATTAGGTATCTCCTTAATAGCTACCCCAGTTGTTCTAAAATCACCATACTTGTTAAGTACGTCCTCACCCAGAATCAAAGATTCTAAATAGTCTTTTAGATTTGTGAAGTGCTTTTCTGTTTCTCTTGAATATTCAATTATTTTCATAAGTAACTACCTCATATTCGAGTACCAGCTTCTTAAGAAGTCTGTTACTTCCTTTCGTGAAAAGTTTTTGTAAGTTTCTTCTAACCTCATACGAGTGTAGCGTTCAAAACCTGAACATGAGGGAAGTACCCCACTGGTTCTACAGTAGTGAAAGTAGTTAGCTACTAGGTTTTGATTTGATTTAAGTAAGTTGATTACCATTTGTGTTGAGTTCATTAGCTAACTCCTTTCTAAGTCTTTTTGAATGTTTCCAAACTCCTTGTAAAAATCCAAGTCTAAAGGTTTCTGGTCTAACATAAGATTTACGTTCTTTAGAATGAATTGGTTACGTGGAGATAAAGTTTTTGGATTGAAATCTGGTGCAAAGTAATTTACAGTAGGTTTGTTTAAATCCGTTAGGGTTTTAAAATACCTATTCAAGTAGTAGTTTATTTGAGTTAAGGATTCTTTTGTTCGCTTGAAGTACCCTCTGTTGAATACGTCGTTTACAAATTTGCAATCTTCATAAACTTTAATCATGTCGTCAGCAGTTTTTACTACAGGTTGACTACTTCTACCATATTTGTAAAAATCTTCCGATACCCCCCAACCAAGACCATGTAGTATTGCAGATAAAGGAATTAAGTAACCTGATGTGGAGTAAGTACTTGTACCAATTCCGTCGGGTATATCGTAACCTAAGAACATACCTTTAAGCCTCCTTCAAGTAATATCGTTTTAAGTAAGATACAAAACTATCCAAAGCTCTGTCATTCTCATAGAAAGCTAACAGGTAGTCTTTGAACTTTTCCATACCCTCTTTCTTGGTTGGTAAGTATAAGAAGTAACCAGTATTGCATTGGAATAGAGCCAAGTTTGCCCATGTATAAGCAGTACGCTTATTAGTATTAGCAAAGAACTGATACTTCATAAGATAACAATAAGCAATTAAAATTGAATCAACATTTCCGTCTACAGTAGAAAGCAAACTTACAAGCCTACGATAAGAAATATCTGGAGTGCATACAGGAGGTTGATAGTTAGTACCACCAATAGATACAGGAAAGTCTCGTAATCTTCCTTGGTAGATAGACTCTTTATTAAAATCCTCTACAGAGTCAGAAAGAATTACCTGCAACTGCATAAGAGTTTTAGGTACATTATAAGCTCCACAACCTTTAGTGTAGATGTATCTGAAAGCTACAACGATATTTTTAATTATTTTTGCTGTTTTATAGTCAACCTCTACACTTTTTCCTAAAAGGATATTCTTTGTTTGAACCCTAGTAGCCAAAGCCCCTTCAAGCGATACCCCCGAGTGAACTAAATCTACTAAGTGCTTCTTCAAGAAAGAATTGTCAATGACCATACCCCTAAACCTCCAACTTGATAATCTTACCTTGTGAAGTAGCCAACTCTTCGTCAATGACTTCTCTGAGTGACTCAGCATCGTAAAGCTTTACTAAATCGTCCACGTCTTTGATACGAATGTTTTCGATTTCTTCGTCTTCGACTTCAAACTCGCCTACCCATGTAAGGTACTTAGTGCAGTTCCACTTGTCACTGTCACGGACATTAGAACCAGCTCTATCCCTATCAGATACCCCTACTACCTTTCTACCAAGGAGAGGATATAGCAACTGTTTGGATTTAGATAACTCAACACCCATGGTTGCGTAAGCTGGATAACCAAGAGAACGTAATGACAAGGAATCGAAGATACCCTCACATACAAAGGCTACCTCAGAGTGTAGGTTCGAACCTAACTGCTCTAAGCCGAAGAATAGATGTTTGCGAGAGAAGTATTTACTTGGAGTAGTGATGTACTTCTTCTCGTCGGGATACCAACCAATTAAAGCTAAGATATTACCAAGCATATCTTTGACTGGAAAGACGAATCGACCTTCTAGTAAGCACCTACCCGTCTTTGTTTCTAAGCCAAGCTCAGAATAACTAGATAGTTGCCTAAGAGGTTCTAAGTCCACCTCATCAGGAAGTTTTATAAAGCCAACTTCTTTTAAAACTGCTACCATGCTAGAGTCTTGATAGAACCTGAGAGAGCAGAGATCTTTGTAAGTTGAACCTGCTTCAAGCGACTGGAAGTATTTCCATACCCTAGCGAAGTCTTGAGCGTAGAGCTCAAATTCTTTTAAATCAATCATTTACTACTACCTTAGTGTAATTAAGAGTTAAGGACTAAGCCTTTAACTTCCTAAGTTTGTTAATATCGAACCCTACGAAGAAGTTCTCTGGTTGGGATATCCCAAGAGGGAGAATAATCGGTACAGTACGGACACCTATTTTACCAATTAGTTCTTTATGTTGAGGGTTGTCTCCGTCGTACATAAGTTCCTTGAAAGGAATACCCTCACGTTCTAAGAACTTTTTAACTTGTTTACAAGATTGACACGAACCATCTTTTGGGTTGCGTGTGATTACTACTACTGACATATATTTACTACCTTTCAATTAACTAAATGATATTGAAACGAAGAATATCATAATCTTCTAAAATAACTACTTGACGAGTATCCCCAACTACTAAGGAAACAGAACTTACATCAGACCTCTTTAGGGCGTCATTTAATTTCGATAAGGTACTCAAGCTACTAGAGTTAGGGTAACTTACCACACTTTTAAGTAAATCATACTCGTTTTTAGTTTGTGCATACCAACCTAACCTTTCTCTTACAGTGTATGCGTTCTCATAATAAAATGAGGTTCGATACTTAGTAGATAAAGGTAAGGTTCTACCGTCTCTAAGGACAGCTACTAGTTTCGATACATAACTCATTTTGTAAGATACCCCCTATACTAACTCAAAACTAACAAAGTATTCAGCTGGATAAATTAGTTGACTATCTTCACCATCTACACCAAGCTGAATGGACTTACAAGAACCAGAGTATAACAGGTTGTTAAACACATTAGCCGTAAAGCTGTCAGCCTTGTAAGGTACAATCCCTAGATATGGATTTGACCAAGACGCTTTTGTTTGTTCAAATTCTTTTCTTCTGTCAGATACCTTTTCTGGTATGCAGTTGTAGAATACCAAAGTCTGGCTACTGGCTAGAACTAATTTCTTACTGTTTTTAAGGGTTGCTACAATACCTTTAGGAGTTCTAGGAATATAGTTGAACTCAAAACCTGCAACCTCCCAAGCATCAAACACTATTTGTCTATCTCCACCACTAGGAGAGATAGTAATAGAACCTAAATGGTTACCATATTTATAATTCTCAAAGTTACCCCAATGGTTGAATTGGTTTAGAGAGCCTCGGTCGCATCGATTCAACTTTGAGTTAAAATGTTCCCAATAACCTTCACTAGCTTTAACAGATTCATAACGCCTTAAAGCCTCTCCGTTAACTACACTTCTTTTACTTCCACGATTAAAAGTAACATAACTACCAGTTTGTAAAGGGATTTTTGCACCGTTAACCAACTTTATTAGTATTCCGTCTGTAAAATAACTGTCCATAATACCCTCACTCTAAGTCAAGTCGATAGATATTCCCACCGCTGACTCGATAATAATGTTCTACTTGCGAGCCATCTGACAACTTAACTTCCACCCTAAAGGCGTCGATTTCAGTTTGGTAAATACCATACTGCCAATTTCCTACACCGTAGATTTTGTTTAATTCTGTGGAGAGGAAATCCTGTTCTTTTCGATAAGTAGTTAAGTTGCTAGTAAAATCCTCCTTAGGACTACCGAGCAGATAAACTCCAAGCAAAGTCAAAAGACTAACCAATAATAAGGTACTGAAGAACCCTAACTGACGTAAGTATTTAGACCTTAAGGCAATACGCTCAGACTCGCTGAGCGTTGCTACCATATCTTCATCATAAAGTTTGCGACTTAGTATTCTACGTCTGAAAGAGTGCTTCATACGGTCTAACAGGTTAAGTTTCACTTTAATAACCTCTTTTTTAATAGTGTGCTATTCGGAGTTCCAACTTTGAAATGTGTTCCTTTAATAAAGTCCTCATCTCCGATAAAGGCAACACCTTTAGTTACAGAGTCTAAAGAATTATATACATCTTCTGTATAGTAATCACCATACCCACGTTGGGTGATAACGTAAGCAATGTCCTTTGGACTACGAACTGCGACATCTGAAGTAACACATAAAGCTGTAGATAATCTAGAAGATTTAACAGTTACTGGGGCAGAACTACCATCAATCAGAACTGAAATACCTTCTTTATTTTTGCCCAAGTCAGTTACCCAAGCTAGAGTTTTCTCGTCTAGATAAACTGGACTACCAACTTGCAACTCTTCACTATAACCTAGTAACTCTACTAGCTTTTTAGATACTTTATAAGCACTAAAATGCTTTTCTAGGTCAGAAATAACGTACATATTTTCAAAAGAGTACCCACTTTCAAAGGCAGTTTTTAACATTCTTACCAAAACGTCAAGAGTGGAAAGTTTAGGAGAATATTTAAAAGTAACCTTTTTACTACCTTTAAGGCTAATGAGATAGCCACTGTTCACAATGTTCAAAGGCATATCTACTACAGTATGAGAGAATGTATAAGCACGTGGTAAGGCTAAAGCCAAAGTTCTAAAATAATTAGAAGAATTATAAGGGTTACCAAACAAGTACAAAGCCTTGAAGTTATATTGAACTAGTTTGTAGAAGTCTTCTAAAGACCATGTATTGGCGTCATGGACTAGAACCATCGTATTTTCGCTAAAGCTATCTTCATTAAGTTCTGACAACTTAACTACAGGAACTTTACGAGCATGAACCCATGATGGTGCGTCATAGTCCTTAACTACTAGGACTGTATTAGAAATAGTTGAGTTCTCAGTAGAGGACATCAAGTGGAATGCCTCTTCGAGAGCGTCTTTGTTAGATACCCCATTCGCCATAATAAGACCAATATTGCTATTTAGGGTAAGGAAAGCCTGACGCTCACTACCATTAAATACAACACCACGTTCATCTTCAAGCGTACTTAAGACACCATCTAAGGCAGAATCACTATAGTCAATATGTGACTCCTGCAAAAGAGCAAACCTGTCTAGGACAGACAACTCCATATTAGCATACTCAGTTAACGCATAATTCCTACCGAAGTCTACAATTAATCCTGAGTCTTTAGCTTTGCTTAAGTAATGTTCAGAACTTTTAACAGTATAATACATAGATGCACTATCCACCTCATACTGAGGAAGTGATTCTAAGAAGTACCTTACGAAACCAAACTCTTCTTTAGAGAGTGGAGTACCAGTAGTCTTGATGTTTTCTCTGAGTTTCTCTGGAACTTTACAAGTAAGGTTAGATGCTAGACTACCCAACAAATAAGTGGTATTGTTACGTTTATAGGTTTGCTTAGCACCCTCAACTATAAGAGATAGACTTCTAAAGTACACAGAAACGGTATCTTTACCAGTGTCACCGTTAATGTAAAAAATCTTTTCGGCTAAATCAAAAGGAAGTTCACCTTTTAGATACAAGTAGTGTGGGCAGTACCCCAAGATACGCTCTAACTCATTGTAAGTTAAGTTTGTATTAGTACCCACTAGAGGGAAGTTAGTTTTGAAAAGTACCTTAAGCAAGGATAAGTAATCACGGACTGAACCACGAGGTACTACTTCTGCAAAACGAGAGTTAGTATGAGGGATAAGTCTGTATTGCAAGTCATCGTCTTCGTTGTAGGCTAGTACCTTATTTAATAAGGTGTTAGTGTAGTGTGTAAACAAACACTCGTCTTCACTAGCCGAGAAATCGAAAACTTTATCATATTGAGCAGAATAAACTGCATTCTTAAGATTGTTTAAGTTAGACTTCCAAGTTGGAGCAAAACTTGTAGTGAAAGAACTATCGTTTGTTTGACCAATCTCTACAATAATCTTAGTTTGGTAATCAAATGAACCGCAGAAAGATAAATACTTCTTAGTAACATCTAAGTAATTGAAACCAAAAGTATTAGACTCATTTAAATAGTCTGTGATTTCTTTATCGTCAGTACCCTTAAACTCGACTACCGTGTTAGGGATTACAATCCAGTTTGGTCCAATTGACTTACGGAACTCCAAACAGTTAAAGCCTACAATCTTTGACTCTGACTTTTGTTTTCTTAACTTTACATACCCTTTGTAGCCACTACCTTTGATAGTTACTAACTTTCCAATAAGACTTCTATCATCTAAAATAAAGACAATAGAACCTTGAGGTGTTAGCATTGTAGATTTAGTTTCACCAAAGTGGTTTTCTTCCTTACAAGTTACGGCATATAAGTCAAGGATTGCAAACTCTCCACTAGAAAGGACTACCCCACTGAACTCAGAGGGTGTATTTATTACAGAGCGAACTACCCCGTGCAGAAGTAAGCCATCTAAAGTCTCCTTTTGATTAACCGTTTTAACAATATCTGCTACTAACATAATTATACCTTCTTTTTGAATTTAATACTATTTTAGCATCTTTATAAGAAAAAAGCAAGTAAGTTAATACTTGCTATCTTCTATATTTAAGCTAGAGAGTCTAACTGACTTTTACCAAGATTACCCTTTACAAGTAAGTTAGCAAAGTCATGTACCCATGACGGAACTGATTTAGGATATTTGAGAGTAAGTGTACCCTCACCACTTTCCCAAGGATAGTACCCAACTTGTTCGACTGCATAAAACTCAATATGGTTTGAGATTTTAGCTAGGTAATCTCCATTTGTTAGGATTATGTCACTATCCTTTTCCTTGACTACAAAACCATGCTCTTCAGCAAACTTGCGAGCTTCCTCAGCAACACTTAAAGGAAATGATGGAGCTCCAAACCAAGTATTTAAAGGAATATTACCTTTACTTGTTGCTACTACTTCTACCATACTTAAATCTACAATTATAAATTGCTTAACAATACTTCAGCCAATGATTGACCGTAAACTAAGCCTTTAAATTCTTTTAGCCATTCTGGTACAGGTAAGTCATGCTCTTTATAACAATGAGGAGCCTCATCATCTAAGGAGTTTTCAGGGTAATAATAGAAGAATGGGTCTTCCTGTTCCCACACATACCCCATGTAATGGATACCCTGACCTACTAGGGCTCGGTAATAAGTTCCATTTTCGCACTCTCTATCTTTCCTAAGACTAATTACAGGGTTAGATAAATCACTCTTTAGATAAAAACCATGTTTCTTAGCTAAAGTTAAAGCTTCTTCCGTTACTAAAGGTTTTACGATACCCTCGAAAGGAGTTTCACTTAGAGGAACGTCGCCTACATTTGTTTTTACTACTTCTACCATTCTAACCTTCTTCCAAAGAACTTACTGCTTTGCTATACGCTTCCCAAAAGTCTTCAAGGTTACCTGACTCTGGAAATTCGCCATAGTTTACATAGCATTGAAGAGCCTCTTCTAAGTTGCCTGCATTTTGAGCCTCGAAAGGAACATCCCCAAAGTCATGATTTCCAAGAATGCTACCCATTAGTACACTCTGGGCAAGCTCAAGTCTTCTAGCCTCCTTAAGCTTGGACATAAAAGCTTCTTTCGTTAACATAAGATACCCCTACTCTAAACGATACTTACCGAAGTCGATGCTTAGAGTACCAGTAAATGGTAGGCTCTCTTCAAAGATTTCTACCCTAGACTCAAACATATCTACCAAATGGACTAGGTAAGATTCAGTAGTGTGGCAAGGTTCTCCAAACTCACCGTGGTGTTGTTGGATAATAGCTTGCAACCTGTAGTAGAAGTCAGTACCAAAAGGTTCTACTACGATAGCTTCATCACTACCCTTAACAGGGGCCTCAAAGCCTTCTACAATGTCCTTCTTAAACTCAAACAAGATTTCTTGACCTAAGAAGTTGTGCGTTGCAAAGGCAATATCAGTACGAGTACCGTTGTTGTACTCAAGGATTTTACCCATATCATGAACTGCAAGACCAAGGAATACCAAATCCTTGTTCATGTTTTCACGGATGTTTGGATAAGTGTTCCAAATAAATTGTAAGACCTTCAACATCTTAAGCGTATGGGCAAGCAAACCACCACGGTAAGCATCGTGAATTTTAACTGCTGCATATTCGCTACGGAACTCTTTGCGGATTCGGTTATAGATGCGTTTGAAGAGTTCAAAACCATTAGGACTAAGTTCTTCTTTTAGGAGAGCATAGAACTCTTTTTCATTGGCTGCGATATCATACTTAGTTGGATCAAGAGTTGTGATGTCAATACCTAAGTCTACTACATCAACTGCAACTACTTTTTTCAAGATAAGTGACTTAGTGTCGTTCCAAACATTGACTTCAGCTTCAACATAAACTGGAATACCAGTGTAGTCTTCTGCTTTAAGTTGGTCAAACAGACTACCACCCCAAACCTTAAACTCAAGATTTCCTTGAGCCTTTAGAGTACCATTATAATACTCTTTACCGTTCTTAGCAGTTTGTACCGAGTAAGAACTTAGAATGGAGATACCCTTAACAAGCTCTTTGTCAGCTTGTTGGAGGATTTCTTCTTTGTTTAGTAATTTGTATGTTGACATTTATATTTGCCTCCACTTCCGTGTAAAAATTTCTTTGATATAAGTTTACCATACTTACCCTAGAAAAGCAAGTAAGTAGCTAAAAATTATTAGCTACTTAAGGTGTAGATTAAGTCACCAGTAAGGACATACCCTTTCTCGTAGTAAGCAGTAATTTTCTCTCTACCAAGCAAGTCAATAATTGCTTTAACCTGTAAAGAACTTACACCACCGATAGATGATAGATTACCGTCAATGGAAACGTAAACCTTAATAGTATCTTCGATTGTTAGAGAAGATTCTATCATTTTGGTAAGACCACTGATAATATGCTTAGGAAAGACCTCACTACCATCTAGTACGAAACACGGATATGCTAATTCAGTTGAAGAGTACCTCTCGACAGTGTTGACTACTTCTTTGGAAGTTTCTTCGAACTCTTCTTCGTCGATACCCTCTTCAACCGCAGGAACTACCCCTTTGTCTTCAACAGGCACCTCCAACTCTTCTAAGTCCTCTAACTCTTCTAAGTCTTCTAGCTCCTCTTCCGAAGAAGTTTCTAATTCCTCAATACCCACTAGCTCCTCAGAGTCATCAGCGAAGAAGTCTTCCATCTCTAGATTAACTACCATCTATCTACCTTTCTACCAATTAAAGGAAGTGCGATAGGAATTCACCTATCACACACCCATTTGACTTTTAGCTTGAACTGTCATCGAACATACACGACTAGCCTGTTTAGACGGTAAGTACAACACAGTAGGGTGAGCAGTACCATCTTTAAGAATGAACCTAACTGCCATGTAATCGATATCACCTGCAGTATAAGATTCTTTTGCTACTCTGTAGGCATCACCACTACGTTTAGATAAGCCACCATTTTGCAAAATGAAGTTAAGAATGTAACTTAACAAGCCATCGTTAGCACCTGAGATATAAAGGACACGTTCATCGTAATCACGGTAGTAACCAAATCCTTTGATGTACTCAGCCATGACTACTTCTTTGTCCTCTTCTTCAAGGTCTGGGGTGTACTCTTGTTCAGCTTCAACTTCCTGTGCTTCAACTGCGCCTGGCTCTTGTAGGTTAGCTGTTGCTACAAGTTCTTCTAAACCAAAGGCTTGACCAAAGGCTTCTAGGGATTTAGCGATACCCCCTATCTCTACTTCAGTTGTAACTAGACCAGTTAGGAACCCGTAACTTGCAATATCGTTGGCTATGGATAGGGCAATCTCTACGAATTTGTTAGCTTCTTCAGAAGTGATATATCTATCTAGGTAAGTTTGACCACCATTCTCTTTCGATTTGAGGTATTCGTTCCACTTCATTTCGAACTCGTCCATAAATACCGAATGTGGTTCTAAGAACTTGTCGAGATGGACACCACACTTATCTAGCTTGAAGAAGTTAGTTATAACCGACTCAATATTGTTTTCAATATAGTCTTCAGTCAACTCGATACCCCTAAGCGAATCAACTACCCCTCTTAACTTGTCTAGGCTCTTGACATAAGGCATGACCTCAAAGAGGAAAGCAGAGATAACAGGACTAATAACCTTGTTGTGATTTTCTACGTCTTCTAGATACTCACGAATACGTCTTACCTTATAGTCATAGATTTGACGAACTTCCCACTCGTAAAGTTCGTGGATATTCCCACCCCAAAACGGAAATCCTTTGTCACCGTACTTGTCGATGATTTCTTGTTGTAGTTGGACTGGAACCTCAGTTTTCTTGGCATTATACCAGTGACTACCAAATCCAAAACCAATATACAACGGACACCAACCCTCAAGGTCGAGCATGAGTGACTCACGAACAAGTTTCATCGCTACCGCTGGGTTAATAGAGTTATGAGCCTCCATAACGATTTCGTCATGGACGAAACATGGAAGTAGGAATTTACCCCACCAATCACGCTCGACGATGTTAGCGTAAAGGTTTACCATAGCTTGCTTATACAAATCCGCTGCAGTACCTTGGATTGGGTGGTTACCCCCTTGACGCTTGACCGAACCAATACGCATATTTGGTGGGAAATAACGTCGTCTACCAAAGTAGGTCTCAGCGTACCTGTTAGCTACGGCTTTTTCAAGGTTTTTTGCAATGAAGTCTTCTGTTACGTCCATACCCTTGAAGTAAAGCTTACGCAGTTTTGCACCGTAATTTGTTGATTCTGCACTACGAACACCAGTAACATTCTCACCAAGTGATGCATCTCCCATACCATACACGATACCGAAGTTAACTCCTTTGGCTGCTCCACGTTGTGTCTTAGATACCAACTCGTAAGGAATTGAGAACATCTGTGACGCTTTAAGGGTGTGGTAGTCTGAGTCTGGGTCAAACAAGTAATCAATCATGGCTTGCTCTTGTGCCATAGACATCATGATACGGATTTCCACTGAAGAGTAATCCGAGTCCATCATGTAGTACCCCTTACGAGGTGAGATATACTTCTTGACCGTATCATTATACGATTGATAGTTAGGGTTAGATACTGATACACGTCCTGTTTCCAAGAACTGCTTAACGCTGGAGAACATAAATCCGTCAGGTGTTGAGATGGTGTCGATATTCTTGATGAAATCTGACATCAACTTAGATGCATCACGGTACTTGAGAATATAGTCTGCGATAGGATACTTAGGAGAACCGTCGTCCTTGGTCATACTCTTAAATTTCTTAAGAGCGTCTTTTGATGTACTTGGCGCACCTGAATCAGTGTATTCCACAACAGGCATACCCAAGTCTTCGAAGAGAAGTTTCTTCAACTGAGGGGCAGAACGTAAGTTAAGTGTGTAACCTGCAATATCAAAGATTAAAGCAGAATACTTAGCTACGTCTTCTTCCAACTGCCTACGAAGTTTAGCAATCTTGTGAACTGCTACGTGGTGACCATAGAACTCTTGGTAAGCTACTACCCTAGAGAACTGTACTTCTAGTTCATAGACTCGACGCATACCCCATCTATCCCACCAGTTCTCCCGTTTGGCAAGTTCTAGAAGTTCCATCATGTTGTCCGTATCTGGGCAGGCATAGTACATTACGGATTCGTAAGGCAAGTCTGCAAAGGTAACGTTACCACTACCCCACTTACCTTCTACGAAGTCACTCAACTCAAAGCTATCTCTACCCAAGAAACGTTTAGAGTTAGGTTTCAAACCTAGACGCATTGAAGTGTTTTCAGCTCCGTATGAAAGACGGAGAAGAATCATTGTATCATGCATTAGATTCAACTTAATACCGTAAATAAACATTACCTTCGAGTCGAACGAACCATTGTGGCAGACAATCATCTTCTGTTCTAGAATGGGCTTCAAATACGTTTCCATGAACGCACCAACGTCACCCTCTTCTACGATGTTGTCGATATTCTTATGAGCGATAGGAATATACCAAGCGTCAGCATAAAGGATATCATCTTCTAAGCCTAACCTTGCAATCTTTTCTTGTTCCTTTTTAGTAGGTTTAATAGTAAAGATGAAACCTACTAACTGGCTACCCTGTCCAGTAATTGATTTAAATGTAATATCAAGACCAGTAGTCTCCGTATCGAATCCGACTTCTAAAGGATGCTTGTAGATACGCTTAGCAATAGGTTTAAAGACCTCTAAGTCATTGACTATGTGGTATTTCCTATCTTTAAGCCAAACATAAGATTTATCTGGGTTACGTTCGATAATCTCAGCTAGAGAATATACGTCATCAGATGAAACACTGTTCTTGCTTAGGAAGTCCTCCATACCCGTTACTTGTAAGTCGTCAATTCTCTTGAACTCGTCTAGCACAAGAGCAAACTTTCTTTGAGTACGAGTATTCTTGGACATAGGAACTGGGTCAGAGTAAACATCTTCAAGGAAGAGAACCTCATCGCCATTACGATACTCTAAGCGCTCAATCTGATTTTCTATTAAAGAAATCTTTTGACCGAAGTAATCGTAATTATACATACCCTTAGAGCCGAACTCAGCGTTAGTAGTTATGTTGTAGAAATCCTCTTCACGCTGAGGGATACAGATAGACTTCATACCCCTAATAATTGAACCCATACGAGAGAAATACTCTGCATCGTATTCAACCTGTTGACCATCAATCTTGTTGTCATCGATTTTGATGTCACCTGAGTTAACCTGAATGTATAACTCATTCCACGTTGAGTACACACGACCTTCTTCAGTGTTGATACCCATATCCACATGCCTAAGGTCTCTTGCAGTAGGGCAAGTACCTAAGAATGAAATGTACGAGTCAAAGTCGTAACCCTGTAGGTTAATTCTAATACCGTCTTTAGAAATATAATACCCTTTGAGCATTAAATCTCCTTTCTATTCACCAACCGAACACTAAATGTAAATAAGTTTGAAAATACAGGGTACTGGAAGTCCATACTTGCAGATAAGAAGTAAGCAACTCCACCTTTCTCAAACACAAACTCAGATTTACATTTCTTGCAGAAAAAGTAAAATACTGCATCTTTAATAGCAGTAAACAAAACATCCTTAGAGTTGACAACCTCTCCATTAGGTGCTTTATAGTAGGTTACCCCAAGGAATCTCTTTTTGAGCCTAGAACCACTACCATATAGTTCCGAAATAAGAGCAGTTGTAATAGTGTCTAAAGGAACACTTACCATACGTTTAGCACTTGAACCCTTTACGAGTACAGAGTTGTCCTTGATACCCACATACTCTAGCTCCTTAGAGGCATACTTTTCAGCAATCTCACTATAACTTAGGGTTGGGATTTGCCTGTTCCATACGTCTCTAGAATTCATGAAGTCTTCTAATTTAGGGATGTAGTGCTCTTGAATATACTTCATAGCCCCTACTACCGTTGTTGGGGAGTAGGAAGTAAGGATTTCATAGTAATCTCCACGTCTTTTAGAAGATTTTTGAGTACTGAAGAACTCATAATCATCTATAATGTGAGGAAGAAACTCATTTACACAAGTTTCAATATCATCTGAGTCAGCATTTAACATAATATCTACATCAGAAAGTTCTTCTTCCTCTTCCGTTGACTTAGAATCTACATGGAAGTGAAGAGTCTCATCTTCCATACTAGACTCATTACGAAGAACATTCTTAAGAATGGTTTTCATTGTAGAGATAATGTAATTACGCAACTCACCCTTCTCACGAGAATAGTGTCGAATTGCTTGGTGGAGTGTTGCATCAAGTGCATCGTCTTTTCTACTTCTCCAAATAACTGTAGCGTATCCTTCGTTTTCTTTGATTGTTTCGTGGATAGCTGCAAGGAGGGCTGGTGACATTGAAGCATTTACATTATCAAAATAACTTAGCTTAGACAAAAGCACCTAACCTCCTAAATTCTTTTAGCCTCTTCTCGATGTCCGATAACTTATCTGGTAGGAAGAGTGATTCTACCCATTCACGAACATCTTCATTTTCTGCGCAGATGAGGGAGAGGTTTTCTTTAGCCTTCTCCCTACCTTCGATAGAGGATAAGAGCAAGTTTACGAGAGAATACCCCAAGATTTCTAACTTCCTAGACATTTCGGGAAACCTGCCCCACGCTAACGTATAGTCAATACTATCTTCGACTAATTGATGTTCTTCGGGTTCTTCTATGAAACGATTTTCAGAGTATTCTCCGTAACCATCCCCTGCTTCCTCATTACCATGTTTGTCTATTTCGTTGACGAGATAGACCTCTTTTTCCAGTTTTTTAAAGTCTGAGAGTTTACGATATTGACGATTAGCATAGTCATACCCTTGAATGTTGAATTCATCTTGGTTTAAGTCTATACCACCAGCTGCTGCCTTTGCGATAAGTTTATCTGTAAAGTCATACCTGTCGACAGCACCAGACCTAGATTGCATTACAATCTCTAAAGTCTCCTGCTTACCAAAGTTAGCAAACAAGTTCCATACCAAACCAATACGAGAGAAATCAGAAACACCGAGATTGTTGTAATAACTTAGTTTTACCATTAAAAATCCACCTTTTGAGAGAAGATGGAAGAGAAAACCTCTTTCTTTTTGTTGACTTTAGGTTGCTTAGGTTTAGATTCCCTAACAACCTTCTCTTTCTTAGGCTTCTTAGGACGAGCAACTTTAGCTACCTTAACAGAAACAACCTTTTTCTTTTTGAGTGCCTCTTCTTTGATAAGGTCAGTACCCCACTCTTCAACTTCAGACAAATCCATAACGTCAAACATATCATACTTGCCGTCTTTGAAAAGAATGGTTGGTTCCTCTTTACCTAGAATTCCAAATTCTTTGGCTTGACCTTCGTCGAACATACCCACAGGGACTCCGTCTACTGCAAGTAAGCATCCACCGTAGAAACGGTAAGATGGATTGTTTTTAGCAGTGTCTGAAAGCTCCTTCAAGTTAGGAGTACCCTTACATTTAACAAGGTTGATAGCACCCCTAACAGGCTGAGTTGAGTCTTTTAAGAATACCCTACCGTGCCAAGCTTCTGGGATAGATACCCCATCGGCAAGACCATCAGTAAATGTGATAGTCTTAACCATAGATTTACTAGGGTCAATACTAAACAACCCTCCTGGAACCTCTTGAGAGTCCACAATAACGTTCAAGAAAACATACTTCTTAAAAGGTTTTCCTTCACTCCCGTCTTTCTTGTAAGTTGGGACTAACTTAAATGCCCTTCCGTAAGACTTGTAACCAACTGCTTGGTCATACGTTGCATTTGCTAAAACCGTCAATGCTTAGTCCTCCTCTATACCTAAATTTCTGTAGTAAGTGTAAATAAATCGATACATATCCAACTCGCTATTCCAAGAACGCTCATTATATAATAAGAGATACAAATCAAGGATGCGAATATATGGAACATCTAATATTTTAGCATAAAAAGGCTTATATTTCAATAGCCTTGTAGAATCATAACCTTCAGGTATCTTGTCAATACTCTTATAAAGGACACCTGTTAAGTTCAACGACTTAATGTCAAGAATGTCTTTTACAGAATTAGTGATGATACCCTTGAGTTGACGTACACCGTAAACTTTAGCCAGTTCGCTAATAGTTACAGTTCTGTTTTTAACGATGATACCTTGAGATTTAAGACTTAAAGGCTTTTTACCGAGTAACTGGAAGATGAAGTGCTGTACTGAGCCAGTAGATACCCCTACTAGATCCGTTACATCTTTCCTTGACCTAACTGTTTGTCCCATATCTAGGAATGATAAAAGTGTCATCATCTTTTCTACTTCACTTCGATAGGAGTAGAAAATGAATTGGAATAAGTCCTTATCAAACTTATACTTCCTAAATAGAAACCTTACGTCCTTTTGGTTTAGGTTCTTTAAGTACATGGAATTAACCATCGAACCTAAATCATCGTTAAAACGTTTGAAATCAATGTACCTCTCGAAAGATATTAAATACTTAGAACTAGGATTCTTTTGTTTGATTAGTTCTACTATCTTTCTGCGGTGGCGCTTAACCTTATCATAGTTGATGATGAAGAGCCACTGGTCGGCATTCATAGGCATAACAAGGGAGAGGTCTGACATCTCTTCAACGTCAGACTTCTTATTAACGTAGAGAACCGTGTCCTTGTTACCGTTTGTTGCCTTCTTTAAAGTGTTGTAAACAAATAGGTCTAGCTTACCACTATCTTGCATCATAGTGTGGACGTTAATCTCTCTGTCAGTCAATGCTTCTAGCATAGATACCCCTTGACTTGTACGTTTACAAACCTGAGAGCTAACTCTAACTTCTCTTTGTAAACTCGTTCAAAGCTGATGTCCTTGAGTTCACTACGGATTTGATAGAATGTAGAACCTTCAAGCTCAGGTGTTTTTTCAATCATTGCTTTAGAATAGTCAGTACCCAATGTCCAAAGAACTTTAGACTCGAATGACATAAAGGAATTGTACTTCTCATACAACTCTTGAGCCAACTCACCGTTTGGTAAGAAGTTACTTACCGTACTCTCTGTACTATGGAATAGAGAGTTCCAACCAAAGAAGAAAATAGGTAGGCAGTTAGCTACAAGTGATTCGTACCCTTCTAAGCCGTTGAGTACCATTCCTAAACCTTTACCGTAACCCCAAGTACCTTCCATAGCCTGTGAGCAAGCGTAGTAAGTAATTACTTCCTCTAGGTTGCTACGGTTGATAGGAATGTAGTCCGTTGAGCAAGCAATAGGATAGTCACATACCCTTTGAGTTCCATTGATAGAGAGGTAAGCACATAAATCAGATTTAGGTAAGTCATATACTTCTTCTACCTGCAAGTCTAAGTTGACAACTGTAACCTGTTCCTCTTCTTCAGAGTCAATTAAATACTCTTTCAACAAGTCAGACATAAGGATTTCGTCGTCTGCATAGAAATACTTGTTAGGAAATACCTTAGGTTTGACGAGGCTGCGACCAAGAATTACGTCGTTAGATTCCATAATAACTAACTCTGATTCAGAATATTTATCTTCTGTTTCGTAGTAGTCATACCCATCTTCAGAGTAAGTTTTCCAAACTGTAATTAAGTCTAACCCACTAGCAAACGAACCTTGCATAGCTTCAGATTTGTTCAAGTACACTGCATCTACCAAACTAAAACGTTTGAAGAACTCTTTTGTAATTTGAGGGTTCTCTTTGTAGAACGCTGAGTCACTAATAAACACATAAGTATTGCCAGTAGGCTCTACTTGGTCGTCCATTAGTAAGAATCGGAGCATCATAGCACCACCCTTAGAGGTGATAGGAATACCCATAGATTTTCCTGCAAGTGAGACTTCATTTTTACCTGAGCCTGCACTATCTAAAAAACCAACATAAGCAGTATCGCTACTGTTTAGCTCCATTAGAGTACCGTCAACTAAACTTAAACCATTAAACCAGTCGAAGTCAGAGTTGTCACTTAGAAAATCTAAGCCAAGACCTGAGAAGTCAACTGTCTCTTTGTACGAGCCGACAACTTTCTGTACAAAGTCTGAAACAACTTGTGAAACACCACCATCGTCGTCAGAACGTAGTGAAGAAAGCAACTTAAGTTTTTTAACGAGCAACTCTGTGAAAGGAATACCCTCACTGTCAGCTACTTCAATAATTTTGTTAGCTACCCAAAGCTCATAGTTATCACCTGAATACCCTTGAGCCGACTCAATAAGTTGAAATAACTTGTCTGGAGTCAAATGCAACTCCTCTAAGGCATACTTAATTGCTTGGGTTGTTTTCTTCATTACCTTCTACCTCCAAATCAAAACTTCCAAGAGCAACCTGATTACGTTCTAAACTTAAACCATTAACAGACGGACGCTTACTTAACGAAAAACGATAGCGACAAATCAACTTATCTAGTACCAAATGAGTTGCAGAATATGCAGACATGTGATTTTTATTAGGTAACTCTGAACACAACCAACGGTAAGTATAAGAATCACCGACCTCAATTACGAGCAAATCTTCATGTTCGATGTATTTAGCACTCTTCAAAATACCACGTTGTAAGTTACGCAAGATTGCATCACGCTTGTTTGTGTACGAGTATCCTTGAGAGGTTATTACATTACCATCTCTAAATAGAGCATACCCTTTCTCAGATACAGATAATTTAATCATATAATTTTCTCCTAACTATAGAACCATTTTAGCAGAATTATAGAAAAAAGTACAGTAGAATTACTTCTACTAATACTATCTTTCTAATAGTTATCTATAATAATTACCTAAAACAAACTAAATAATCATAAAAGCTAAATAAACACAAGATAAATAGAAACTGACGGACTAAACTCACCAGTTAGTATAAACACAAGTTAATGAAACTTAATACCCCTACTTACCACACACTATGTAAAATCCCCTGATTAGTAACCTAAAAATAAGGACTAAACAGAGGAAGTAAACTAAGTATAAAAGTTTCTATTTTAGTAGAAGTTATGTAAAAAATTTAAAGAGTTTGTAACCAAAATTTTGCTTACTTAATAATCCCTACTTAAACCCTATTTTGCATAATGACTAAAATAGAGGAAAATATGAAGAACCCTAAATCTTCGAGAATGCGATACCCCAACTACCGAGGAGCCGTTACGTGGAAGTGCTTGTCGAAAGCTTCGATAAACTCTTCAGCGGTGTAACCCTGAATTGGTAATCCTTTTGCATGTAACTCAAGAGTACGTTTAACCTTTGATGTTTGACGAGCTGGTGTTCCGTCGAAACCTTTCCAAATTACGATATTAGTTTTCATAGTTACAGAAGAACCAATCGTAAAGGTTGCCAAACCTGAATATCGATGTTTGATGTAGTTATAGAACTCACGTTTAGTTGAGAACCCATTACCTACCTCATCGCTAGCTACGATGAGAAATTCCTGTACGTTGGATTCGTCAATTATTGTAATGTAGTTAACTGCTTCAAGTAACTCATCCTGAGATTGCAACAGACTAACATAAACTTTGCTAGCCATGGCAGAAACAACAGTATTACCAAAATCGTCGTACTGTTCACCAATACCCAAGCGCTCTTGAATGAACTCAACACCACCGTCAGTCATGTCGTTGAAGAAGTCTTCTAGGTTGGAATACCCTTCAAGAAGTTTTTTAGCAGACATCTGAATGTAAGGTAGTTGCGCATTAGCTACGAACTCCCACAATTTCATCGATTTAACTGCCGAGATTTGAGGAAGAACCTTATCTGCAAGGTTTTCGGAAATACCATTTAAAAGCATGCCGTCTTCCATGTTGTAGAGTTGTAACGGACTTACGATGCCATTTTCATCAACCCATTTTTCAATTGAAGACTCTCCGAAGTGCTTGATACCCAAGGCTTCACATAATTTGCGTACCCTCATGACCAACTTACCAGTACACATAGGATTGGTACACTTCAACTCTGTAAGAGCCATGTTCAGGTCTAGAGGAGATTCACAAGACTCACAGAACTGAGGAACTACCTCAAAGAACCGTGAGTCAAGACTGCTACCCAATTCGCTGAACTCTAAATCTTTCACTAAAACCATCATAAACCTCTAGTTTCTATTTTCTACTATTTTAACACAATTACTAATAGGTTGCAATACCCATTAAGAGCCAGATGCAATAGCTTCCATATTCTCTTTTAAGTCTGTTCCTGGCATCTTAAACCTAGATGCTTCGTAAGACGCTTGTTGAAGAGCTCGGTCTGTTGTTGACTTACCTTGACGTTTAGCCTCATCTACGATAATCTTACCATACTGCAAAGCACCGTACAAATCACGTTTATCAACTTTGTCTAACTGTTTGAACTCTTCTGGTGACATTCCAATCTTACCACCTAGACGTTCAATAACATGTACCCACGTATGCAAGTCCATACGCAAGGTAACTAAGTTGTCAAGTGTATTCTTACCACCAAGGTAGAGTGGAATTATGTGGTGAACTTGTAAAACTGACATAGCCATTGTCATCTTCAAACCACTATCTAGACCAGTTCCACTGATTTGACATGAGTAGTTATCACGAGCCAAGGCTGCCTGTTTGAGTTCCTTCGGAATATCTTCTCCTGCACGTCTATCGATGACTACCCCATCATCTTTACCACCTGCTAGGTCGATGAACTCTTCGTCAGTCATGTTGTCGATGTCAGATTCATCGAACTCAAGAAGTTTTTTAACCTCTTCGTAAGACAACTGACCGTTACCTGAAGTCACATCACCGACTACCCCATCAGCGCCTTCGATGTCTGAAAGTGAGCGTTGGTCGTCTAGTTCCAGTTGGTTTTCTTCTTTACGAAGTTTTTGAAGAGCATTATAGGATTGTTGAAGAGATTTACCCTCGTGGAGCAAGCCGTTGATTACTTCTTCATACCCCGAGAGCATAACATCTTTCAATTTCATGGCGTCTCCAGGTTCGAGTTGTAGGAGATACTCCAAAGTAGCTGGGGTCATGAGAGCAGTGGTTTCTAGTATTTGATACAAACCCCATACCTCTGACCAGTCTCTGCGTTGAGTTTTATTTAGTAACAAACTCAAAGGTGTAAGCAACTCCATAGCCAAGTCCATGTCCTTGAAGTCCCAAATAACCGCTGGAGCGTACTCCATTTTGTTAGTTAAGCCTGCCCATACCCTACGGAATCCGTCGATAAGAATGTACTTGTCACCGAACTCTTCTTTTGTCCAAGGCTCTTCTTCACCTGACTCTAGGTAATATTTATACCCCTCAGTCAACATAACGTGAATAGGAGTTAAAATACCCAGCTCCTTAACCGATTGAGTAAGACCTTTAAAGGTTTGTTTACGACTTTCTTTAAGGGGGAGTGTAGGAGATAACTCTTTCATACTGACCGTTCCGTGAGTAATGGTAAAGGAATCAGAACGGAGATTCAATACTGTAGAGATACGTTCAGCTTCAGTGAAAGTTGATTGATACTCACTGGCAATACTAGAACCACTATCGATAGCCTGTTGCATTTCGGCTCTTAGGTCTGGGTGAGTACCTTCTTGACCTAAATCATCCTCTTCAAAGTCATCACCAAAACCTTCTTCCTCGAAGTCAGAGGCTCTTACGAACTCGTCTTCGTCGTCTTCGTCCTCATCTACAAATCCTGGGTCGTTTACAAACTCTTCTTCCTCGAAGTTGCTATGTAAATCGAACGTGTTTTGTAAAGTTTCTTGCATAAGTTTAAACCTTTCTCTATAGAAAACAACCTAATCAATAAAGAAAAGGTTGCTACATAATTTTAAACTATACAAGTAATGCGACTAGTTCGTTTACTCCTCGACTATCCGTGCGATACCCCCAATAGCGGTTCCAACACCACTGTAAGGTAAGTCATAGGTACGGATAATATAATCAGCACCTGCAATCAAGTCTTTTTGGTCTTTGCTTTCTAGATAAGCCTGAACGAAAGGCTGAAGAGCCACGTTAATGTAAGGATTTACGATAACATCGCCTTGTCGGACTACCAATAACTCATAGTTGTAAGTGTCAACCTCTTCAGTAATGAGGGCTAGAGTATCAACTGAGCCGTCAGAGTTAAACAAACGTAAACCAAATTCAAGGACTTTAATGTCGATGATTATAGGCTTACCTGCAACTACCTGAACTTTACCACTAAAGAGGAATGTCATACCCTTGAGGATTTTGCCTGAGGTAGAACCGAAATCAAACGTTCCAAAGTTGACTTCGTACTTCTCAGCTACCATATTAGAAATAGACCGTTCAATAGGAGTAAGAACACCCTCAACTTCAGCACCAACTAAGGTAAGGTTAAGGAACTTAGCAATTGTTTGGTTAACATCTTCTTCAAAACCTACTAAATCAGCCACAAATACTAGTCGCTGACCTTCAAAGTTTAGTAAGCGAGAGTTATCCCCAAGAACTGTTTCAGCTTCTTGATACCCCTTCTCGACTTCGAGACCACGAATAAGGTTGGAAACTACCACCTCATTTACAGACAAACCCTTGTGAGGTTTATCTGTAAGGTACTTAAATCGCTCTTTAAAGCTTACTGGTAGCTTGACTTCACCAACGTATTCAGTTTTGAGTTTAACTGCTTTTCGTTGTGCGTGTTTTAATTCTTTTTTACTTGCCATTGTTTTTAACTCCTACCTAATAGCTCTTCTACTACATAATCTTCTGAAAGTAAGCGTCCGTCTGGGAAACAAGGAACTACCCCAGCTTCACCTCCGTACTTAAAGCTTAGAGGTGTACCAACATAAGCACTTAAGATTAAAATGTTCTTTGGATTGTAGAGAGGTACGTTCTTGACACGATTTCCTTGTACCGTTAGGACACCCTCATCAGCGTCTAAGTCCTCAACTACTACTGCGACTGGGTTTAGTTTGAACTTTCCACGTTTCCATGTGATTTCTTTTACGTACCCAGTGTAGATATCTTGTGACCAAGAATCTACCTTTAAGGCTAGGTTGTAGTTGTGGTACTTACCTTCACCCTCCAAATCAGAACGAATGTAACCGTCTGAGACCTCAAAGACTACCCCATCACAGAAGTAACCGAACTCTTCATAGCCTGCCTCAAGAGTACTTACAACCTCTTTCATGTTGTCTAGTAACTCAGATTGAGGTACATTTTCTAAAGAGATGAACTGAGTGGTTTCAAATCCCCATTCCTCAAGACGCTCAAACACCTCTTCTTTGCTGTCGAAGTCGAAGTCTTCGATATATACCCCATACGTTAGGAAGTCAAGTAATTGAACTTCCTCTGCAGTGGCGCTAGGTTTAATCAAGGAAGATACCGCTGAGAAAGCCGATTTAAGACCTGGAGTAAACTCTCTAGCCTTTTCTAAGTTACTGAGTTTCAAGGCTAACTCACCTCTAATTTCAACTAACCCATAATCAGCAAGCTCTTCACGATAATCACCTAAGATTAACTTAACGTGGTCTGTGATGTTTCGACCATTGGTAGAACGACCACGTGTTGTGGCTTCTACGAGGTGACCATCTTCAAAGACTACCCTAATACCATGACCGTTGATTTTGTAACTAGCTAAGTAGTTAGCACTTTCTGGCATACGCTGGATAAACTGAGTGATGGCTTCATCTTCCCAAGACTTAACTGTTAGGATAGACACCATAGGATTTTCATCAAGCAGTTTATTGTAAGAACCAACTACTTCATCGTCTGCAGACCATAACTCTTGTAGTACAGGACTATCAGAACGAACGTTAGTAAGCAACTGAACCAACTTATCATAGATTGCATCTTCGACTAAAGGTTCTCCGTCACCATTCATTGCTTCGTTACACTCTTGAATGTAACGCTCTAGGGCTTCGATTTTATCTTCTTGCAAGGCTGATACCCCATACAAGTCTACTTGGGATAAAAGACTTCCAATTTCTACTACCGTGCTCACGTGTTTTACCTCTCTTCAGTAAACTTTAAATTTCTTTTTGTAAGAGAATCAACTCTTCAATAACCTTTTTGGCAGTTTCAACATCAACGGGATAAGCACCTTTAAAGGTATTTGTACCATTTCGATTAATCACCTTAAAGTAGGCTACTCCCGTTGTTAGGATAAGCACTTCCGAGAACTGACCGCAATCGAATACCCTGTTGATTGATAAACCTAGCACCGTCTGACCTTGGAATGGGTCGTCTGGACTAAAATTGCTAGGAACTACTTCTTTTACTTTACCTACAGTGTATCCACTTAGATAAAAATAATTAGCTAAAAGGTCTAGATTTGCTGAATTAAAACGATGTTTCATATTATTTAGCTTCCTTGAACTCTTCTTCCAAATCCCTACCACACTTATCGCAAAATAAGTCATCAAATTGGTTTAAGTAGTTAGGGAAATTACATTCTGGACAAGTAACTTTCACTTCACGCATAATTAACCTCGAGTTACCAAAGATACACGTCTAGTTGCACTAGCTGGGTTACTAGGGTCAAGTAATACGCTATTAGATAAGTCTGCAACGTATGCGATTCCTTTGCCATACCCCTCTACCGTGAAACGGTTGACCTTAGCACCAAAGAAGTCCATTACACCGTTCAAGCCAGTAACAATATCTTTAACGTTTTTAGAACGTGTAGCAGATAGAGGTTTAACTGCTTTGTTACGAGAACGACACTCAAAGCTATCTCCACTAATGAATACATTCAAGTAAGCTACGTTATCGTTGCGACCAGTAACAGTTAAAATGTCACCGTGAACCTCGATGAAGAGGTTGTCTTTAGTTACTGGGTAGGGAACTACACCTGCCATACCCTTGAGGTTTAGAATACTTGCTAGCTCTTTTAAAAGAGCGCCACCACGTTCGTGAATTTCTTTTTCGATGTTCATTTGTGTTTTTTCTGTTGACATGCTGTCTACCTTCTTCCGAATTTTTCTAATTACTACCCTTACATGAAGTCGCTGTACACCAACAATTTGTGGCAACGAGGACACCAAAAGTAAGGTACTATAATATTACCATCTTCATCGGCAAATGTCCACTGCTGTGCATTCAAATGACAAACACCTGCATACCCTTGACAACAGTGCTTAGTGACGGGCTTTTGGTCTTCGAAGTACTGAAACTCAGATACTTGACCGTTTAAAGCTGCCTTTAAAGCATCTACTACAAGGGTTTTAGTAAGACGGATTTTGTTTCCGTTAGCGTCTAACATACAATCACCTAACTATTGAAGAACCTTTCTACCGAATTATACCCATCTGATAGATGGTAGGGATTACCTTGAGGGTCAAAAACTATGAACATTGATATTGTTCGGTAGTTCAATCTAAACATGAAACCCTTGCATCCATAAATATCTTGGTAACGGATAATATCTTTTACACGTTCCTTAAGTATTTCATACTGTTTAGCTGGGAAAGGTATAGGCTGATAGTGATTCCTACGATACTGAGAACCAAGATATAGGACAGGTTGAGGGTTATTGAAGTCGAAATAAGACATTTCTGGGTACTTCTCCATATCCCTCGTTGTCATCCTAACCCACAACTTATTGTCCTTGAACACAAAAGTCCCAAAATAGTTAGTGTCGTCAATAGAGTATCTCCTACCAACTAAGCTAAGGGCAGGTTTTAGTGTGAATATATTAGTCTCATACCCTGTAATGTTCTTGAATTGATTCCATACATTACGAGTGATGCCCCTCTTCATAGCTTTGTGCATAGCCTCTGCACACATGCGAGTCTCAGATGTAATATTATTTAGCATAATCTACCTTTTCATTACAACCAAAGTACCATGCGAGCGAGGTGGAATACCCAAGAGCATACATGCTAGGGTAAGGGATTTAGCAGAGTTAATAGCGACTATACTATCCTTGTTGCTGGCTACTAGGTACTTGATGTAGTCTTTCGTTAGTTCTTTTGTACCTGAATTAACTTCTACCACAGGTAACTGATTGTAAGGACTTGGGAGGTTCTTTATATCCCCTAGGTCATCTACTACCCCATAATACACATCAGACCATCTTACTTTAGTTAGTAAATTGAGGTCTTCTTTTTGCACTTCGTTCTTGAAGAAATACCCAATAAGCATTCCTAAGGAGTCGAGCCTATCTTGGTAACCTTTTCCTTGGTCAGATACCCCCAAGTAACGGAGTAAGGCTTCTATGCGACCTTTGTCATCTAAACCTTTACCAACCTGAGGTTCTATAGACCATAACCAAGATTTCCAAGATTTGTTATTTGCCCTAATAAAGTTGTCACATCCAATGTAACCGTCGTAAACTAACTCGTCGATTACCGTATTTAGGGAGTAAAGCATACGAGTTACTTGAGGGTCAACACCTGCGTGGACGTCCTCGACTACAATGGTTTTGAAATGATAACCTTCATAGGATTCTTTTAGGTAATCATACAACTGTCTGCGATAAATTAGTTCCCTAAAACGTTCTTCTTTAGGTACTTCCCTTAAAGTGAAGTTGTGAGACTCAAAGTCACCGTTGCTGATTACCGTGATACCAGTGGAGTTCTTACTTAAGTCTAACCCTAAATGATACCCATCTTTCGGCAATAAATCCCTATAAGTAATAGACTCATAGGAACGGATGCCGTTATCTTTTACTTCCTTGACGTCCTTGTAGAGTGTGTCACCGTTGACTACATCTGCAAATTCGTCGTCTTCTACCAATCCTGTTAGGAATGAATCTAAATCTAAATCCATTTATTCAACTCTTCCTGTTCTTAGAGAAATCTTAGCTAGTACATCACCTAGAGGTCCATTATTGTGAATCCAAACATACCCTCCTTCGAAACGATAGGTGTAACCTTTGTCTAGTGGAAGTTTTGAGTTTTGGATATAAACCTTAAGACTGGCGATTACGTTGCGGACATCGTCTTCTTCTAAAGTAATGAGACCTACCGTAGATAGCCACTTAACTTCACTCTTCGTATAATCTAGGTAAGAAATAAATACGTTAGAGTCTGGTAGGCAGTAATCATATACCATAACGTGTCCACTATATGGCAAGATGTAGAAAGACTCAACGTCTTTGATTTCTACATCTTTTTCATGGATTGCTTCATCTAAGACCTTGAGTAAGTGACTTACGTGTCTAACAATAGCACGTGTACTACTAACATCAAGTTGGAGAGAACCGAAAAACTCTTTTCTCCACTGTTGTTGTTTTTCTAATCTGGCTTTACGCTCAGATTGTTCCAGTAATTCGTCTGCTTTAGACCACATTAGCTAAATACCTCCTCAAAATTGAAGTACTCCTTTTCACCTTGTGGAGTTTCAGACTCTTTTTGGTGAAATGTAGATAAATACGTCGCATCAGCATCAAAACGCAATCCAATGAAAGGAGCGCTAGAGTTTAAGGTGTTAGACCAAAAACCATTAGATAGCCTAGTTACATCTTTTACAAGAGTAGCACTATCTAGTTTCATGTAACTTACCTTATTATCTGCAGTGATGAGAGAGTCACCTTTCAGACTTTGAGGTAAACTAATGGAGATTGAAGAACATCGTGTCCGATAATCAAAGTGAACACTAATTGTACGAGAACTGCCTCTAAAGTGGAACTCGTACCTTGCATAACTAAACAAGTCTTTAGGCATGTGAGAAAAAGCAGACAATACTGCAGAACCAACTAAATTGGAGACATCTTTCATGATTTTTACTTGATGTTCATTCAACTTACTGTGTTTTATGACTTCCATCTAATACCCCCTAGTAAATACTGGTTGCAATTTCTGTAAATACGAAACAGTCTGGTTTACCATGAGCTGTTATATAGTTTTTCTGATGGTAGATAGAAACTGCCATTGCATCATCAAAGAAATCCAACCCAACGAAAGGAACACTAGAATCTAGGGTTTTAGACCAAAATCCTTTAGACAACTTCATTGCTTCTTTTACAAGTTTAGCGCCATCTAGGTCAAGATAACTTACTTGACCTTCAGCAGTCATAGCTGCCTTACCTTTCAACTCACTAGATAATTCGATAGAAATTGACGGTACATGCCTAATGCCTGAGAAACTGATGTTGATTACACAGTGATTACCACTGAGCTGAAACTCATACCTAGCAGTTCTAAATAAACCTTTAGGCATGTGAGGAAAAGATGCAAGAACTGAAGTTTCAATAAGACTTGAAATAGTCTTAAGTGATTTTTGTTGCTTTTCTGTTAACTTACTGTACATTTTAACTTCCATCTAATACCCCCTACTTTTGCATGTAACGAGTTCCATCGCTAGCTATTACCCTAAGAAAGTTCCATATAGGGTTGAAACCAATATGGGTTGCGAAAATACCGTCACCTTTATAAGTGTTCTTCGTCAACTCAAAGAATTTAGAGGTAATGTAGGATACATTATCGTAGGTGATATTAGGTTTATTCGCTGGGTAGATGACGTTGTTAATAGCATCAATACGAGGAAAGTCACCTGACACTACCAAATCTACTACCAACTTTTCATTAAAGTAAATTTGTAGATTACCTGGGTGACTGTAAGTGTAGGCTGCAATATCATAGTCACGCTCTGTTAGGTGAGGGAAGATATCTTTAAGCATGATTTTAGTTTTATTAACTATTTCTTCAATAAGTTCTTTTTTATACTTAGGGAGTTTAGTTACTTTAATTGGTGCTTGTTGTGTCATATTACTTGTTTACCTCCGACTTCAAAGTGTAAATTTTGCCACGATAGGTTCTTACCTGTAGATACCCATAAGGTACAGAATAAGTATAGGTAAGAACCCTATCATTAGATGCTTTTACTATACCATCTACGGCTTTTTGTAGTAACTCGTTAATACGTTCAGTTGTAGGTGATGGTTGGAACCTTAATTCCTTACCTTCAAGACCGAAAATGTTAGTTTCCATAATACGTGCACCAAGACTACCAACTGCTAACTTGATTACCCTACCTTGTGACAACTCAATAGAGATAGCGCCTGGCTCAATCTCGTAGTAAGCATTGACGAACTCTAAGCGACTAATACCTGAAACCTGGTCTCTGAGTAGTTTATAGAAAAGACCACTAACTGATTGAAGATACCCAAGGCGGTATTTTGGTAACTTAGATACATTCACATCAACCTTACGTTTGACGTAGTTCTTATCTAGCCTACCATTGTGCAACAACTCACCGTCGTAAGGCGTTAACAAGTTAAAGATTTGCTCTTTTACAGAGAATGCAATACTAGTAACAGGAGAACCATCTTTAATTACGTTAGCAATTAGCTTATCTAACTTAACTGGCACACTAATGAAAGAAGTATTAGTTAAGTCTTTATTTACGTTTTGGAATTGGTTGATTTGATGTTTTGCAGTTTTAGAACTGTTCACTACTGAATGAAGTAAACGATAGTTACCTCTTCTAAAGCTAAGAGTTAACACAACATAGTTTTCTCCATTATTAACATAGATTTCCATAATTCCACGAGAAATGAAGTAATCTGCGTTTAGAAAGTCTCGCTCACTTAAGTAAGGAAACATACCCTCCAGTGAGGAATGTATTTTTCTTACAATATCCCTCAAACTACCAAATACGTGCAAAGGAGTGTTAAGCGTGAGCTGTTTACTAAAACTAGTGCTACTCATAAAGAAATACCTTCTTTCTATAAACTAAAAGGCAGAAACCTGCCTAAATAGTAAAAAAACTATACCAACTAAAATATAATTGTAATTATATTTAATAGTACCTTAAATACCACCATACGAAGTGGTAGAAGTTAATACCCTTAGCACTAGCCGATTTAAGTATTTACTTGGTTTTCGGATACATATACTTATTTTGATAACTACCCATTACAGAGAGGACTCCGTGATAAGTAGAGTAGTGGAAACCAATAGGACGCTCATTACCATACTCACCCTTATAAGTGAAAGGTACTTTCTGTAGTACTTGGGACACACAAGCTGACAATTTAGCTACTTGGTCGTCGCTAATTGGGTCAGTAGTTACAACCTTACCACCCAAACCACGTGTAAATTTAACCCGTCCTTTAACATTGTACTCCAAACCAACTTCAAGCTCTGGTAAAGAAGTACCTGAATTAGGGTAGAAAGTTATACTAGCGTGTTCTTCGCTATACACCAACTTAGTATAACCATAAGGAGAACCCTTTGCCACATTACATTTCTCGTTTGCCCAATTTAGCAAAAACTGTAAAGCATCTTTCTTGTATTTAGGTAGTTTCTTGCTCATTTATGATATCCTCACTTATCAATTTTAGTAAATTAAGATTGTAAAAGGGTAAAGGTTTACCAAGTAGTAACCCCTTACGCAAATCACGTTCGTAATCGGCTACAGTGTACATATTCTTGAACCGTTCGAGTTGTTGTTCTCTAGTAAGTTCTACCTTTTCTGTATCGACTGTCAGTTCTTCAACAGGAATGTTATACCGTTGTGCTATTTCTGTAATTGCTTGCTCTTCTGAAAGGGTACGTCCGTTGAAGATTTTCTCCATACCCCTGTAGAAGTCTAAGTAGTTACCGACAACTCCACAACCAAAGCAGTGATATCGGTCAACACCGTCTTTACCCTTTAAGACACCAAAAGAGGGGTCATTGTCGTCATGGAAAGGACAGACTACTGTATTACTACGATCAAAGTCGTACCTCGAAAACTTAGGCGCTTGTGGAGATACTAGGTTTTTATAGAGCGTTTGGATGGAGAGTACCTTTTCTCCATCTCTTTTGTAATTTAGGAAACGTTTTTTGTCCATTCTGCTACCTTACATGAATCTCTTAGAACTAAAGTAACCTAAGTGAGATACTAAAACTTCCTTTGTATCCAAACCTTGAGCATCTTTAGGATAATATTTTACTAAGATGTTTAAGAAAGCTAAAGATACTTTATTTTTAGGTATGCTTTCTCTTTTAAAACGTTCAATAAACTGAACTACACTAAATGCGAAGTAACTAGGGTCTATGTACTTATTTAAATACCCTATAGTTAGCTCATAAGGTTTAATCTTAAAACCAAGACCAGTAATAGTATTTGATAAGTCGTAATAAGTACCTTCCGATACCCCAATAGCTAGACCGTTATCAAAAATAGGCGCAGGTCGTAAGTTACCACGTCTATCTGCAATAAAACCTAGATTTGAAAGGTGACGGTCGGTGTTTCTAAACATAATATCTAAAGTTAATACCCTAAGTAACCAGCGTTTGCAAGAATACCCTAAGACTTCCTTGTAAACACTGTCAATGTAATTAAACTTTCCTTCGAAATCTGTGTGTTTAGACCATTTGGTTTTAAAAGACGTCATAACAGTGTGCAAAGGTACAAAGGTTTCACCCTCCCTTAAGAAACTTGGAGAGCAACAAACACGACCATCCTTTGGAGATATCTTATAAGGCACAAACCCTGCTTCGAATTCGGAAGTGTTTAAGCAAGATGAAAGAAATAAAGACACCAAAGTTTCCGCTACTGCTTCCCCACCGATAAGGTCTCTTTTATACCAAATACCATTAGAAACCCATTTTGGTTGAGCTCCCATATAACTAGAACTACTACTCATAATACCAACTCCTTGCTGGGCAATCTGCAAACTCATTTATTGCATAAACCTCATCCTCTGTAGTACGACACCAACTAGGGTAGCACTCGTACCTATTCGCTCTTGTTTTAGTTACCGTTAAGTGCTCTTTCATCCAAGTATCAATTTCTTTACTTGTTGAGGACTCACTAAGACCTGCAAGCATTAACCTATGTAACATGGATTCACAAGAAACTAACTTAAAGGCATAATCACCACTAGGTGATTTAGTTATATACCCCAAGGTTGCTTCAAAACTTTTAATTACGAGTCTAGAAAACTCTTTACCGTTAGATAATTTAAACATAATGTCCTCCTATTTTAAATTCTTAATAACATCAATAATCATACCGTAACGCTCACTGAAGTTGTGCCATACTGCGTAAGGTACGAGGTCAAAGGCAATGCAGTCTTGAGCAGTTAAGACTTCCTTCTTTTCCCATACAAAATCATACAAAGCTTGAGCGTACTCGTGAATGAAACGAGCCTTGTAGGAACGAGCCTTTTGTAATTGGTCTTCATTCTTAGCCATTGAAACTAAAAAGTTAATATGTTTGTAACGTTTGTTTTTAGCGCTAATAAGTTTTTCCAACTCTTTATACATGTTAGTCTACCACCTAATAATCTTTTATACTATTGTACCAAAAAGTCCCTTGAAAAACAAGGGGCTTATATAAGCTATTTGTTTGATTGATAGATACCCTAAGACTACGATTGCGGTACTGCTACATTATATTGGAATACCTCTGCATCAGTTATGTGGATAACGATTTTATAGCTACTAGGTACACCTTTAGTTGTAGATTTTTCAGCATCTACACAGGAATCTACTAAGGCATACCCAAGACCTTCAAGTTCATCAAGTCTCTCAGAAAGTCTCTTAAACTCTTTTAGTGAGTTGAAACTACTAATGTAACTATTCTCCCCACCAAAGATAAACTTAAGTCTACCGTTAGCGAACACATCAAGTTCAACGAACCTAAATCCTTCAGATAAGGCGTCCTCTATATGAGACTTGCGTAGTTTCTCATTCAAGTACCCTTCAAGGCGTATTTCAAATTGTCTGTATTTACTCATTTACTATTCCACCTTATATTCTAATTCACCGTTCTCTGAAATCTTACATTCCACCCTGTAAGCTTTAGGTATATCGCCAGTTGCCGATTTCTCAGCACTTACACAAGAGTCTACTAAAGCATAACAGAAACCTTCACGATTTCCTAAGGAGTCAGAGCGTTTGTAGAAGTCTTCTAGCGAACTGAACTTACTGGTGTAGCTATGTTCACCACCAAAAGTAACTCCTATTTTACCGTCAGAGTATATCTGTAACCTAACAGACCTAAATCCATCCCCCATTACAGAATTTATGTGAGCACTTCGAACCTTTTCAGATAGATACTCTTCCAAGAAAGACTTAAACTTAGAGTAATTACCGTTAGGGTTAGCACTTAAGGTAGTCTTTTCTCTAACACCCTTACGTATGCTAACCGTACAGCGATAAGAACTTTCGCCACTTACTTCAAGAATTACCTTATAAGTTTGAGGAATACCTAAGTCTATTGTGGAATTCTCAGCATCGATACAAGAATTAAGGAAAGCATACCCCAAAGGTGCTTGGCTGTGCAATAGTTTTGACTCTGTGAAGAAAGATTCCCTAGGCTTAAAGTGCTGAGTATGGAGATGATGCCCCCAAAATCTGAAATCAATTAGATCGGAATTTACTAACAACTCTGCCTTTGTAAATCCTTTACTAACCATGTTGTTAATGTGAGATAACTTTAGGTTGTGCTTTAGAGATATCTCTAAGGCTTCCTGGAATTGTCGATAATCAATCATTGATACCCCCTAAGAAATATTCCACTTAGTTCTACCGTCATGTAAGACCTTAAACTGTATATTGTAGTAGCTGGGAACCTTAATTCCACTTTTGCTATTCAAGTTAGACTCTACAAATTCACAAGCCTGTAGAACAGATAATACAAACTCTTCTAGGAAATCTATGTTTTTTGAACCTTTCTTCAAGGTCTCATAGTTAACGAAACTATATTTTCTCACCCCTTCTGAGTTTCTGTAGGTTATGGTTATTACACCGTTAGGTAGGATACCCAAGTCAAGATAACCATTACCTAATTCAGATACAGGTTGAATTGCCTTTAAGTTTAGAGTCTTATTGATTTGTTGATCTAAAAGACTTTTAAATTCTTGAGATACTTCTTCCAACTTGATAACCTCCCTTTTCAAGAAAAACTACCCTAAGAAGAGGTAGTTTAATTCTTAGCGAACTTTCTTGATGTCAACCATCAAGCCATTACCACTAGGCGCAAGCTCAAACTTAGTATGAGCAAGTGCGAAACGGTCTTTAACAAGTACGTTCTCAGCTGGAAGAACCTTTTCTGTACCTTTGTCGTTAACTACGAAAGCATAGCCTGCATCACGTAGATACATCGCTGCAGTAGCAAGGTCAACGTTGAAAGCCTTGTGAACTTTACCGTTGATTGTGATGTTAGGACTATCATTCAAGTTGTAGATAGCAATACGTGCCTCCTTAACACCTGAACGTAAGAAGTTAACAAAACCTTCTTGAGATTTCTTACGGAAATCCAATGCTGCTTGTTTTGCCTTAGCATCGTAAAGCTCTGGACTTACACGAGTCAAAATAGTAAGGATAGTCTCCATAGGAGTGGTAATGAGTACCCCATTCTTCACAGGATATACAGTTACTACACCTGAGTTTTTGAAAGATTCAGTTTCTTTTGCATAAGAAACAGCCTTGTTAGAAATAAAAGCCCAGTTACATCCATTCATAATGTTTTCTGCGTAACGGACTACTGCGTGTTGAACGTCCAAAGGCTCACGGTCCATGCGAGCCAAGAAACGCTCAAGTAAAATTTGTTGTTTTTGTTCTTCAGTCATTGCTGTCATAGTCAAAATCCTCTCAAAAGTTAAAATAAATAACACTAAAAATACGAAGTCTTAAAGGTTACCGTTAAATTTTATTTACCCACGACTGGATAAGTTGAAATAACCAATCAAGACCTGAATACATAACTCCAGCTACTAGAACATATCCTATTACTAGAGATAAAATAGTTTTACGTGCTATTAGAGAAGTATTAGCTCTACGAGTATCACTTTCATCTAAAGCCATTACCGTTACGCTACCCATCGTCATAATAGATACCAAACTAATCTCGAAGAAGATATTGCTTCTATCAAATAAGTAAGCAACAATTAGGAATATAGCCCATGCAAAGAATAGGATACCCACAAAAGCAACTAGAGTACGAAGAAAGACAATTAAGTTAAAACCGTCTACGGCTGTAACGTCTTCTTTAATAGATGCCAAGTGTTGACGTTGTTTTACAGACAAACCACTATCACCATTAGGTAACTCAATTTTGTTTTGGGATTCATAAAGATACCTACGTTTAGACATACCCACTAGTTCCCATTCTTTAGGTAAGCCATCATTACCTAAGTCTGCATCTACTTTATCATTTGAACTACCGTCTACTGAAAGATTACCAAACTCATTTAAGATAGGGTCAATCATAGCGAAGTCATTTTTATAACTATTTGCGTATGCCCAACCTGCAGGTCTTACTGCCGACATAGTCCAAACCAAAGTAGCTAACTTTGCATCTTTCAAAGATTTAAACTTTTCAAAAGAATCGATAGGCTCTTTATAGCCATAATCTCTCAAGTTAATTGGGTAACTAACACCAGTTGTAGTTACAACTGCGCTCCCACCCTCGTCCTTTACTGGGAATGATGCAAAGATGTCATGACTTTTAAACTCCTCTAAAGCTGCTTTAGCCTGAGCTCTTGCAGAAGCCTTAGGGTCGGAAGTACCCTTACCACCCTCAAACTGTTCTACAAAAGCTAACATCTTTCCTAGGCGACCACTTGGACGTCTATCCTGCATCTGTAAAAAACCATAAGCAGGCGCATCATCACTTTCTGGGGCCTGCAACCGCTTGTCCCATCCTGATTGACCACCTTCTAGCATAAATGGGTCAAAACCTGACTCCGAATTAGCTCTGGCAGTCATTGCTGCTGCAACTTCTTTAGATACCCCTTCTTCTCTGAGCGAAAGGAAGAAAGCCTTGGCATTTTCCTTCTTATCTGCAGGAACTTGGTCCCATGAAGAGTATCCTGCGTGAGCTGTAATAACAGGTACTGCTGTTGCTACTAGGAGCAAACTAGTTAAGATATATTTTTTAAATCTTCTTAATAAACCCATAAGCCTACTCCTCTTATTTCGACTAGCGTACCTGTACCTGCCCTACGAAAAACTTCAGATTTCCAAGAATCACTAGGTAACGCACCTACTATCATACCATCATTATTGACCAAAAGCAAGTCTTTTTCACCCGCTTGATAGATTCTGTAGTGAACTGGATAACGAGAATCTTCTAATTCAAAGGTTACGTCTTCAATAGGTTTATAAGCAGTTAAGTCTGAAACAAACTGTTTGTTGACTGGGAAGTCACTTAACTTAAATTTATTGGAGTTAGACTCTTTAGGGATTTCTTTGTACTCCACCTTTTGGGCAAAATTATCTGAAAATACCCCAACAAGTTCGGTTGAACCGTCTTTTACTAACTTAAACCCCTGAAAAGACTCAGCTGTACTATCTACGAAGTCTTTATTGAAATATCCCACAATACTACCGTTAGGGTTCATCATATACCTTACGTCACCGTTATTTGCAGAAACTACCACAAAATACGAAGTAGCACTATAGACACTCAAAGAGTCTAAGCTAGGCTCAGATAATTTATAAAATTGATGAAAAGCTTTAATAGATTTTTTGTAGTTATCTAGGCGCTCTTCATAAGACTTTAAGGTATCACTTTTAGCTAAGAGGTCTAAAGTTTCATACCCCTTACTATCTCTTTTCTCGGAAATTTGCTCAGTTCTAGGTGTAGTAACAGTCTTAGGTTTATTGCCTACTAGAGCTGAGGAAATAAACCATGCTCCAATGCCCACTACTACCACGAATCCACCTACTACACTATATACTATCTTTCTACCTTCCATAATTATAATACTCCTACTCTATGTAATGCTAGGTAGGAAACATACATGCTAATACCAAGCACAACAACTGCCAATAAAATTGTTAAACATCCATTTTGTTTTCTTTCCATTTAGGCATAGTCCTACCTTCCAAATAATAAAAGGTACAAGAAATTAAAAAGCAGTAACAGGACTTTTAACCCCATTACTGCTTAGAATTATACCTATTTAATTTAGCGATATGAACTGGCAATACCCCAAGTCTACATAGATGTCAAACTCTGGGATAGCATCATAGAAACGAGTTGGCATAGGCATGATAGTCATCTTGTTGTTTTGCAAGTCCTCTGTACTTGCCCACAATGCAAAGATAACGTCGGATGATTTAATAATCTCATACGAACCACCACCCGCTGTACGCATATCCCTAGACTCTCCTTCTTTCTTGCGTTGCAACTCGTCTACCACGTCCTGCTTATACTGAGCAGGAGAAACAACTGCGATGTTGTTTTTCTTACAGTAATCAAGCAAGCGAGGATAAGCTGCTGCGATACGCTCACGCTCACTCATAGACTTTTCAGAGTCAATCAACTGCAAGTAGTCGATGATGAGCATTTTAGAGTCGTTAGCTTTGATAGATGCATCAATTTCATCTAGGAAAGTTTCGACCTTGAAAGGACGGTCAATAAAGTGTGTACTACCATAAGATGTGTTTGTGGCTAGGTCAAGTTTGGAAGTTCCTTCCAATTCTTTATAAGGACTACCCTCTGGGAAACGGTCATGCAAGATAGCACCTTGCGTTACACCGACCTTAACCTCGGTGGCTGATACTCCAGTGTTGTAAGTGTGGTCGAAGTGGATAGAACGCATCTGTGCAGTCCATGCTTCGTAACCACCCTCAAATGCCCAAACTGAAACATTGATACCGTAGTTAACCATAGCTGTGTGAGCCAATCGTGCACAAAACTTAGATTTACCTGACTTAGATGGAGCCATTACAGTATAAAGGTTACCAGTATAGATACCCCCATAGTGCTTATTAAGTTCCTCTAAGCCACCAAAATCTGAAATTTTGATAGATTTAGCTTCTTGTTTAGGGTTTAGGATTACCTCTGTCATGTTAATGAACCCAACACCCTTATTTTGGTCTACTACCCCTTCAATACGAGCAAGACCATTTTTAACGTAATCTCGACTAGCTTCAAATCCTTGTAAGAACTTTCTACCAATCTTCAAACCGTCACCGATAATTTGTAAACTATCAGCGTAAATCTTTTTGGTTTCAATAGCCTTGTATTCAATTAGATACTTTTCAAATACAAGCTGAAACTCATCTGGGGCAACCTTTTCCTCTTTCATAAGAATAGAGAAATACTTCATTACCCCACCAATATACCCCAAGATAGGAGAGTCATCTACATCCCCATAAGCGTTTATGTCAATCTTACGGAGGTCTGATGCTTCTTCAATAAGGGATTGTTGACGCATTAGTGAGAGTTTAACAAACTCTTCGTCAATGGTGATATTTCTATCTTTGAACTTGTATAGGAGAGAATAGATTACATAATTCTCGTCCCTAAACAACTCCATTCTAGCGTGACCGAACAGAAATTGTCGGTTCTTTATAGCTGTTTCACTACTACCCAAGGCTCCTGCCAAAAGAATATCACCAAAACCTTTGAGTCGTTGTTCTGGGGTTAGAACTGTTTCTTCTGACAAATAATACCTCCTAAACTAGAGCGTAAATACCGTGCTCTTTCAAATAACCTTCTAACTGTGATTCTACCTCACTACCTTTTGGGGCAAAGTTGCGATACCCCTCTACTACGAGGACTTTCCTTAAGTCTGTAACCTCACTATCACGAACAGGAATTGAGAAGTACAACTTAATCAATTCAAGTAGGGTTTCAGCACCTTTATTTTCAAGATAGTGTACATCAAGACTACCCCTGCCTAGATAGTAAGTAAACAAGTTACCATCTTTATCAATATGCAATGTTAGGAACGAGGTACCATGCTCAACTAAGGTAGAACCCCTACGCTCAAGGATAGGCTCTTCATTTTCACCTTCCGTCACTACGAAGTTCTCTTCCAACTTAAAGCAGTCGGCAATACGAATTGCAAGACCTGAGTTACCAGTAAAGGTAATATCCCCTGCCCTAAGAAAAGGTGCAGATACCGTACTATCAGGTGTACCATCTTTAGTAAGCAACTCAATAACTAAGTCGTTCTTTAAAATCTCTGCCATTAAGACTCCTCCAATAACTAGGCAGACTGAGCATCCTACTCAGTCCACCAATATAAACAGTTTAGCATAAATGCAGTATTATTGCCATACTACTTAGTGTAATATCGACCTACAGTGAACTCACTACCATCAAATCCAGTATCGGCAAGTTTAACACGCTTAAGTTTACCCATAAAGGTGTCTAGGTCTGGGAAGTAATTGTGAGCCTGTTCAAGGTTACATGTACCCCATTGAGAGATGTCCATGTCTTTTGGTCCGACAAAGGCACGTGTGCGACCAAGACGTGACTTAACAGTTAAACTATTCCAGTCAACGATACCCAAGGCAAGTTTACCACTCTCATCAGCAACGTACAAGTACTCGTCCAAGTCTTCTTCATTAAAGACCTCTAAAAGCGTATCTCCGATATCCTCTGGAACACCATTACGAATCAAGCGTTTACGGTTCTTCTTACCGATGAACTCAGATGTATCCAAGACAGACATACGTCCGTCACGGTAAAGCAATCGTTTAGTGCTACCGTCCATTAAAGTCATGTACATAAGTCGATAGTTACCTACCAAGCCCTGCACACCGAAGTAAGAAAGCAAGTCGGTGCTACCGTATGGTAAGTCATTGCCATAAACACGGAGCAAGTTACCAACGTAGTCAAAACCAATTAAGGTTGAATTTGCTTGCGCTTTAATGATTGTCATGATTTCTGGTGAGTTAGGGTCATACCCTTCAACGGTACGAGATTTAACAATTCGACCATCTTTGTAGATAATGAAACCTGCGAAACCAGTATCTTCTTCTACCACTTCCTCACGTTTAGTGAATACATAGTCTTTGAAAGTGATTTCAGTTAGACGTGGGTAGTCTTTACCATAAGTTTTAGCAATACGAGTAAGCTCATTGTAGATATATGTATCCAAATCAGCTAAGTTGTTTTGGTACTCATCTACCGTAGCACGCAAGGTGTCGTAGCGACGAGCCTCCTTACCACCGTCTCTGAATGAGATAGCACGTCGGTTAGAAATCCAAGTTGCAGTATCTTGGGGAATGTCTGGGAACAACTCTACCAAGAAATCAGATGCTGAACCTGCTTCGCCTTTGGTAAGCAATTTAAGGTACTCATCACGGTTAGGAGTGTCATTAACCAACTTCAAGAAGTACTCCAATGTAACCATTTCGTTTTTGAAAGAGTCAATCAAAGTATTGAACTTTTTAGTTAAGACTTTTCTACGGAAACGGTGCCACTCTTCGATTACACCGTAAACACCTTTAATCATAATACCCTTACCGTTAGTAAAGATTAGACTAGAAGTGAATTTGTTTTGCAGAATACCCTTACGGAAGAGAGTATTTAGGACTTCTGTTACGTCTGCTGCCTTACGACAACGGATACGAATACCGAAAGTATCGTGACCTGTTTCCAAGATGACGTGGTCTTCTGAAGTAACCCAAGGGAACTTACCATAGTTTGGATTTGGTTTACCAGTCTTGGTTAGTTTTTCTTTGTTAGAACGTACTAACTCTTTAATACGGTTAACTACCTTAACATCTGTTTTGTCGTAAGGGAGTTCAGTAACTACGATATCACGTTTTTGAATTTCGATACGTGCACGAGATTTAATACTTGCACGCCCAGTTGCCATAAGCTTAGCCATTTCAACGTTATTAGCTACCACGATACCCCCATTCGGGAAGTCTGGATAGATAATTTGGTTGTTGAATTTAAGACCATCTTTGATGTATTCACGTGTTAGGTTAACTACGTCAAGGAAGTTAAATGATGGAACACGGTTTGCAATACCAACACCCATACCTTGAGCGTTGGCGGTAAGCGCCATCGGGAACTTAGCTGGGAGAGCAACTGGTTCTTGACCTTCGTCAGTCTCAGTATCTTTCCACTCAACACCTTCCATGTCGTCCAAGAACAAGTCCAATGCTAATGGCGACAACCACATTGAAGTATAACGCATAGCTGCATGACCGTTATCTTTTGTAGAGTGACCAGTGTTACCGTCCGAATCTAGGATGTGAGGCTTAACTGAGCCGTTAGATGCAGTCATACGCACCATAGCGTCATAGATGGAACCGTCACCGTGAGGGTGTATAGCCATAACATAACCAACACCTTTTGTCGATTTTGTAGGCTTAGTAACTTTGTTATCTTTAAAAGCAAAGACACCCCTACGTTGAACAGGCTTAAATCCATCGTGAATACTAGGAAACGAGCGATTGATAGCCAATTCTTCGGAATACTCTTGGAAACCCTCAGCACATAAGCGAATCGCCTCAGAATCTCCTTGATAAATTAAATCTGACATATTTCCTCCAAATAAGAATTCTAATACTATTTTACCACTAGACCAACTTAATAAGCAATCTATTTTAACTAAAATTAGACAGTGTTTCTAAGCAAAATTTTGCAGATTATAAAGCTAAATTTTTGCTTACTGCTTACCACTATTTTTAATAATTAAATTTTGAACGAAAATTTGAAACAACACCTATTTTTGCTTACTTAGTATCTAGAATACCCTACCCTCTACAAAAGAGGAAATAGGAGCTGAATAGTAAGAAATAAGAATAAGACAAAACCTACTAACTTAGCATACCCCATACGAGAAGAACGTTTTAAGGCTAGCTTACTGAAACCTACAAGTTTAACCTCTTTAACAAACTCTATAAGGAAGTAAAACAAGGAAACTACCCATGCGAGTAATACATTGCCATACATACCCAAGTAGTAGCCTTGTGTAAGGATTCCGTTAGTAGTATCAAAGTGAGTACCTACACCTCGAAAGACATAAACTACTTCTTTGATTGAGTAGTATGTACTATCTTGTAAGACTTTCATATCACTTAACGAGTAGCGTTGAGGTACTATATAGTTAGATGACACGCTCTCAAACAACTTCGTGTTATTGTATAAGGCATGGTTGCCTACCCCTACCACAACGAGCGATAGGGTAAGCAAGAAGAACACAAGTATGAGTAAGATAAGAGGTGCATTGGAAATAAACTTAGTAGTAAATCTCTTCATAGTCAACCTCTTCTTCTTGGTTGGCATCCATAACTGAGTACAACTCAGACAAGACTTCCATAGCTTCATCGTGGTCATCATAGTCCACTAACAACTCTTCAAGAATCATTTGCTTACGTATTGAAGAGTCGGAACCTGACATGACACGAATAGCATTACGGAATTCTGGGTCAGAAGTATCAACTTTAACTTGCAAAAGTCGACGAGTTGCTGGGTTTAGAGAAGTATCCCATAGGTCTTTAGCGTCAACTTCACCAAGACCTTTGTATCGTTTAAAGGCTCCAACCACTTCACCATTGGCTTTAGCTTGTTGGAACTCTTCTTCACTGTAGTAGTACTTCCCTGTAGATTCAACCTTGTATTTTGGAGGAATAGAGATGTAAACGATACCCGCTTCTAGCAAAGGTGAAACAAATCTATTCAACAATGAGAGTAGCAATGTACGAATATGCGAACCGTCAACGTCGGCATCGGTCATAATGATAATCTTTCCTACCTTAGATTTGTTGATATCAAAGATAGAGAACCCTTCTGTTTCTACAGTAAGACCTGCTCCAATAACGTTAAGGATAGATGTAACCTCTTTGTTGCTAAGTGCTTTTTCCAAGGTATTCTTTTCGGTATTCAAAGACTTACCTTTAAGTGGAAGTACCGCTTGTGTACGTCCGTCACGTGCGCTGACAACGTTCTGTCCTGCAGAGTCACCCTCTACAAGGATAAGCTCAACTTCGCTATACTTTTTATCAAGCAAAGCGCTACAAGAAGTTAGTTTAGGTGGCATGACAGGTTTGTTGATAGCCTTGCTAATCTCACGGATTTTTGACTCTTCAAGTTTAGAGGCTTCACGAACCTGAGCTGATACGATAGCTTCTTTAAGAATGTGGGTTACCCAACCCTCAGAGCGTGCCCAAGCAGTTGAAAGAATAGAATAGCAAGCCATACCCACAGCCCTACCTATGTAAGCGTTATCTATAGAGTCCTTAGTTTGACCACGGTAAGATTTATCGTTAGCTAAAGTAGTTACGATAAGAGAACACTTACCAATTACGTCACCCGGAATAAGTTTAACACCCTGCTCTTTTGCACGTTCAATAAAGAATTGAGCAATAGCACCCCAAGAGTACTCTTCATGAACACCACCACGAACTGCAATTTGGTTGTTATAGAAGTGAGTTCCTGCACCTTTTGCACCCATTGCAACTTCAGCTTCACAGACAAGTACTCCAGTTACGTTACCTTCTTTGTCAGTTTCTTCTTCGTGGTGTAAGTATTTTGTACTTGCAACATAAGAACCTAGCTTCTGCTCAAGGTGGGTTTTAATATCAGATGCTTTGTAAACGTACTCTTTGTCACCATCAAATAGGTGGACATCTACACCTGATACGTATGAGATACCTTCACAGTTTTGCTTAATCCAAGCAAAGGTAATATCAACGTTTGAGAACACATTAGCGTCAGGTTTCCAGTGAATGTAAGTACCATTAGGCTCAGACTGTTCACGGACTTTCATTTCATCCCAAGCTGGGAATCCACCTTCAAAGTACATTTCGTACTCTTTTCCGTCACGATAAGAAATGACACGGAAGAATTCGGACGTGAACTGCGAACACGCTGCACCTACCCCGTTCAAACCAACGGATGCAAGGTAAGAGTAATTATCAAATGAGAAGTTATCCCAGTCAGTGAACCCAATCAAACGTGTTTTAGGGTCAGTAAGTTTACCACCTGAATAAAGACGGTTATATACCAAGTCCCAACCATACGTTTGTTTCTTCTCAGACCAAGTCATTGGAACACCACGTCCATAGTCACGGACTACCAAAGAACCGTCATTGCGGTCATATTTAACCACAATCTTGTCACAGAACCCTGATGATACTTCGTCAAGGGCATTACCGATGATTTCGAGGAATGTGTGCTTTGCACCGTCCAATCCACCACTACCAAGCATAGATGCTGGTCGTTTTCGGATAGCCTCAGCACCCTCCAAGCCGTCTAGGGAGTCAATATCATAGTTCTCTACATTTTTGTTTGACATAAAAATTACCTTTCATAATAAAATATAAAATAACTACCTATAGTATATAAAAAATCTAAAAAGATTACAAGCAAATGATACAAAGAAAAACACCATTTAGGTGTTTTTGCTGTCTGTATCCTATGGTAAGTAAGATACCCCCAAAATTATTAGTACAAGCTAAGTTTACCATACCCTGAGCCAAAAAGCAAGAGCCGTGAGCAACTCAAATTAAGAGTTGCAACTTACGTGACTACTTTGTTCCAACATGAAGTAAATTCTTTTAGAACTCTCATCTGTGTTGGAGTGTATGAGTCTAGCATTTTGTGTTTTAGGTCTAAATTGTGTGTTACGTGAACAGTTATAAAAGAGTCTACTATGATGTCGTCGTTTACTTTTAAAGTTACGACTTCATTTAGTTTGTCATACCCTTTGTTGGTTACAATAACGTGAGGGTGGTAGGTAGTACGCATATACCTTAGAATAAAACTAACAGTCCTTGTAAGTTTTTGTTCGGGAGTTACTTCAGGCATTAGCTCTTCTTGTTCTTTTAATTTTTCCTTTTTATCTGCAATGAGTTGGTGAATCAAGTCTTCCTGTTCCAACTCGTCATATTCTGTTCTTTTCACCATACTACCTCTCCTAAATATCTCGCAACTCAGCCATAGAGATACCTAAATCCCTATTCTGGGAAGTACCCCTAAGGTTATCTGACGCATACGAATGACTATCTACTGTAGATTTACGTTCCATGAAGTAAGGACTTGCTAAGTACAAGCTAGGTTCATCAACACTACCCAAGAGCAAAAGGACTTCATCAATGTCGTTATTGGTTACGAAGATAGTAGATTTTCCTGCAACTGCACGTGACTCCATTAAACCACGGACACACATCAATTCTTTATAGGAACTACCTGAGTTAACCAAGACTACCAACAAGTCTAGGTCGTAGTACTCTTGTAGGTTTTTGTCTTGCATGTATAGGGAGTAATATACCCTGCTTGCTAGGAATTTACCGACATGACCACCCTTCTCATAGGCACTAGCCAAGAGAGGGAAAGCCAATCTGTCAACAGAACCCTTACGTCCAAGACCAAAACAATAGGACTTCTCTGGGAGGTCACCTCTTGATAGGATACCCCTTAGAGAATCGACTTCATCACTTACAATGCCAAGCGAGGACTCAACCAACAATGGACGCTCATAAGAACTAACAAGATCATCAAAGTTGTAGTAAGACGATAAGTACTCATCAGAGAACCCTAACTCTTTGTGGAGAGATGTTTTCTCTCCGTTGTCAGACACCACCTCACCACCGTCAGCTAAATCCTTACGCTTTTGCTCACAGTAAGGACAGTTGACCATACGCTTTAAGCCACGGTCAAAGAGCTGACCGTTGGAGTTACAGTTGTGGGGGCAGTCGTTAAAGTGTAGTTGCATTAGTCGTTCCTTTCTGACATAGCCTTAGCTTCTACCGTTACGAAGTCAGTTGTATAGAAGTAACCGTCTCTAGCTAAGAAGTTGATACCTTTTGGTGCTGTCTTCTCATACCCTAACAACTCTTCTAGGTAGAACTTAGGCAAGTAATCAACTACTTCAAAGCTTCTGTAGTAAGTAGTACCACTATGTGAAATATAAAGGAAAGTTACTTTAGTTTCAAGAACTAATACATGAATATGACCACCCTGTACTTGGTAAAAGAAGTCAAAGCCAAAGTCCTTAGAATAACCTACCGTTAATAGATTTTTAGAAGACAACTTTTCAAGTTTTTCAGCTTTGCGTAAAGACTTATCTTTCTTTATCATATCAGATAGAACATTGTGAGAATTGACTAAGACGTGGAACTCGTTCTCTGTAACTTCTGAAACAGAGTTTTCCATTTTAATATACTTTATTTTCATGAGCTATACCCTTTCTAGGAAGATATAAGAATATTTTAGCATAAATGAACGAAAAAAGAAATACCAATTAAGGTACTTCTTTATTGCTTATTTACCAATCACAAACTCACCGCTACCGTCAGTGAAGAAAGTCTTACCTGCAGATATTGTACTTGCTTTTTTAACTAAGTCGGATAATTTTGCTTGAGTGCTAGGTGAAATTTTAATAACCCCTAAATCTCCTTCATCAGGTGAATAAACTTCCAATACTCCTTCTGATGGGCGATAGGTAAATGCAACTCCCGCTACCCAGTCTGCAGAGGTTAAGCCACGAACACCGTCCTTAGAGAATACATAATCTTTAAAAATGTAGAAATTATTTGCAAAATCTTCGTAATCATCACCATCTGCAGCCATAATGTAATCTTTAAAATCAATTTCATCTAACTCTGAGTATTCTGTAAGCAAATCTAAACCTGTGTTAAATAAATCTTCGTTAGGCGATGCAAACACTGAGCGAATAGTCTGGTCGAATGTAGTAACCAAAATGTTAAACTTACTAAGGTTAGCTTCACTAATTGGTTTTAATTTTGATAAGAAGTCTTGTGGAAGTCGACCTTCTTGTAATTCTAATTTAAGTAAATCCATTTATAATACCTTACACCTTAATATTTCCTTTCTAAATCGTACCCACTAGAAGATGGGATTGCGTGGAATGATTTAGATTGACCTAAGATATCTTTTGCTAAGTCATATATGTCACACGCAAATTTACTAACATCACTAGGCAAAGATACATCTATGAAACCTCTTCCATTTTTGTCAGTAATTCTGACTTTACTTTGACGAGCATCTAGAATAAATTTAATATCTCTGTACCAACCACTAGTTCCAAAAGTTACTAGTGTTCCGTCAAAATCAATAGTACTGGAACTAGATAACCTATATGCATCTAACAACTTATTTATTAGTTGTTGGTAGTTATCTTCCTCTTCGATACCCCTAAAATCTTCTAGCAAATCGTAGACCAAAGGATTGTTGGATAACGACAATGCACTAAAAGAAAATAACAATATCTTAGAGAACTCAGCCCTTAATAAGGCAACTTTAGTATTTGAATCATAAGCCATCTAAGATACCCCTTTACTTATAAGTACGCTTCAAGTCGTGACCATCTCTTGACGGAACTGCTTTAAAATCTTTAGATTTACCTAAGATTTCATCTGCTAAACTCTTAACCATGTAGCACAACTCTTCCAAAACTCCTGGCAACTTAGTACTTACAAGAAGCTCTTCAGTCTCGCTGTCAACGATTTCGATTTTACCCATTTCTGGAGTAAAAATAAAGTTTACCTCTTTATACCAACCAAGAGTTCCAAAAACGATTTTCTTTCCGTCATAGTAAGTAGTACTTGCTTCAGACAAGTACATAGCATCAACTAATTTGTTGATGACAGGGTTGTAACGGTCTTCACTCTCCACACCACGGTAATCATGAAGCAGTTTAACTAACTTAGGACTACCATGAGAGAACCCTGATGAGAAAGCAAATAATAAAAGTTTAGCAAATTGCTCATTTAAGAGTGCAACTCTAGTATTTGAACCGTAAGACATACAATACCTCCAATAAAATAGATAGTCTTTGCCCAAAAGCAAAGAAAAATATACCAAATAAAAAGGAACTGGGTCACCCCAAGTCCCTAGGCTATTTGTTTGCATGCTCTTTAAGTAAGTCAAGAACCATAGAGAAGTCCCTACCTGCAAACTCACTACTAGCATTTGCACGATTTGCAATTTCAGAAAGTAGTTTTTGCTTTTCGATACCCTTAGTTACGATCATATAAACGTGCTTGTTTACGATGTTGAAGTCACGTGTGATACGTCCTTCGAACTGTACCATATTGTTAGGGTTGCCATCGTAGTTGTAGAACACACAGTGGTTACATTTACCGAAGTTAAGACCACGTTGAACGTTTGTAATCAATACCCTGAAGTCCCCACGTTTAAAGGCATCGATAATCTCATTACGTTCGTTAGTTGGTGTAGAACCATTCATAACTTCTGAGTGGATACCATTCTCAGCAAGTAGCCTTTTCAAAGGTTCATGAGGTTTCTTCAACGTAGTGTAGATAAGAACCTGACCTACATTAGCTAGCTTACCTTTTAGCAAGTCCAGTAATGCACCCGCTTTAGGCACATTCTCAACGTTGAATTCTACATCTGAGAAAGGCAGACTAGACGGACAATCCAAGACCATTTGAGGGAGAGCAGATTTTTTAAGCATATCCTTTTGAACTTTGGACGCTTGTACTTCGATAAGCTCAGCAGTACAGTCTATCATTTGTGCACCCTGACCTTCACGAGTACGTTTTAGATACCTTAAAGCAATCTTTTCTTGGAAGTCTTGAGCATTTTGATATTTACCACTAAAAGTAGGTCTACCACCGTACCAGTCCATGATTTGATAGCGTTTATTAAACTCAGTTTTAGTAAACAACAGTGTAGAGTCGATAAACTCGATTTGCGTTCTAAACTTATCTAAATGGTTTTCGAAAGGTCCACCATTCATACAGATAACGTAAGGAACTTTATCTACAAAAACCTTTCCACTAGTGAAGTACCCATTCTTTTCGCTAGTGAGGATGGCACCTGACTCGTCAATAACTACCATATCAAAAGGAAATTCGCCTTCACCGTAGTGTTCTTCAAAACTATTACACCATTTATAGAAGTCTGGGTGTTTGATTAACGAGTGGCTACCACAGATATTAACCTTGGTGAGGTCAAACTCATCAGTGAATTTAGCGATTTTAGGCTTCTCACCCTGCAAGGTGTGGAAATATTCACCACTGAACCTAATTAACTCCTCGGAAGATTGCTTTATTAAGTTCTTTTCCGTAAGGTACAGAACGTTAAATGAGTACCCCTGCTTTGCATATTCCTGCGTTAAGTAGTTTACAAGGGCTGCGACCTGAACGGTCTTACCCATACCTACCGAGTCACCGAGAATTACACGTTTAGATACATACATGAACGATACCCCTACTGTTTGTAGGTCTGAGATTTCCCCTAGAGCTCTATCTTCTTCTGGAATAATTTCACCGTTTCTGTGAGCAATTACGTCCTTGATTTGCTCTGGTGTTAGGTCGTAAACCATATTTTTAAGTTCTGAAATACCACCTTGATTTTCTGTTACCGCTCTCAGCTTTAGGAGAACCTTTGCTTGAGCCTCTGTTAAGTAATCCCCTAACAAGTGATTACCGAAGTATTTTGCTACTCTTCTTCTTCCCACGAAATATTATACCTCCTACCGTGACCTTATCCTAAGGAATGAAACACACCTCACCAGTACTCTCAAAGAGAGCAAAACCAGTTAGGATAGTAGATTTCAACTCTTCGAAGAATTTTTTATCTACTGGGTGACATAAATCGTTAGACTTATGACCATTTGTGCTAGTGAAATGTCGACCTCTGTGGCTTCTCTGTGGCATTACCACAATTCCGCCTGCATAAATCTTAACATCATGAACCATAAATACCCCATCTAAAACGACAGAGCAAGCTGCTAACGGATGATTGTCCGATGTACGCTCTACTGGGAAATATTTAATTTTTGTAATTTCCATTTTACCATACCTTAAGAGTTAAATAAAGAGCTTCTTGCCTCTTTTTATAACTCTTCCCAACTGTACTTCCTTCATAATTTCTTTTCGACTGAAATACTTTTCAGCCACCTCAATACTAGAGCGAGGATTTTCTCGTAAGAACTGTCGCAAGGACATACCGTTATAGTAAACGATACCCTTTTGGGTTGGTTCTTTAGGTTCAACTCGTTGAACTTTAGGAGCAACCTGTTTAACTTGAGGTTGTTGAGTGACTTGAGGTCTTCTAATTTGAGGGGCATCCATACCCATGTCTAGTACATCTTCCATAGAAGAACCACTACTAGCAACTCTAGATTCAACCTGAGATACAACAGGTTTATTTTGTAGAGGATTTTGTGGAATATTACGAGGAATATCCACAACTTCAACACCCTCAAAATTACTAACTTCACCTACCGAAGTACCAAACTGAGTTTCAGAGGTAACTTCTGAGTTACTAGTTAAATCACCACTCTCAGTAGAAGAGTCATCGTCGTCTTCGATTAGGAAACCATCTTCATCGAATTTGTACTCTTCTTCGTATAGAGGTTGTTGAGGTTCTTCCTCTTCTTCGTCATCATCTCCGATAATGAATCCATCCTCATCGTAGAGATACCCATTTTCACCTCGAGTGTATCCATCACCACTACCACTAGTTTCCCCTTCGACTTCATCTTCATCGTCAATGAAGATAACGTTTGCGTAAGGGTCTTTGGAAGATAACTCTTCATGACCGATACCCTCGTAGTGTTGAGTTACATTTTCTGGAATAGATACCTCACTAACCAAGGTTTCTTCTTCAGCGACCTCTCCATCTTCAAAGAGATTAAACATCTCTAAGTTGAATTCTTCTTCCTCACCCAAGAACTGTACTTGCTTAGTGTACTCCATTTCTATTTGTTGATTAGCGAACGGAGTTACTTTTGGATATCTGTTGTTAAATTCAAGCTCTCTTTCTTCAAACTCTTGAAAGACCTTTTCTTTGTACTGCTTGAAGTTTAAGAGTCCAATCTTTGACCAAACTACTGAAGAGTAAAGGTCAGTGTTAAACTGACCAATCTCTACAGGGACTACTATTGCTTCTACCATACCGTACTCCTACCATAGTTCAATTGAAGCATTTAAGATGTCGTCCATCTCAGTGCTACTAGCTTTGCCCAACTCGTCTTCTACTAGTTGTTGAGCTGACTTTTCTTCTTTTCTAGGTTCAATCTTTTCCCATAAGGCTTTAACGAACCTATAAGTTTGTGCGTTCTCTGGGTTTGAAGTACCCATGACAGCTCCGACCATAAATGATGCGTTACCACCACGATACTCAGGTGACATAACTGCATATTTACCAACTTTACCTGCAATGTTGTAAGGGAAGTCTTTTGGTTTAACTTCCATAACTTGCTCAATCTCAGACGCATCAGCACCTGCAGTAAGCTTCAAGTCGATACCCACTTTAATGTCTTTCGGAATTGCGTTGTCAGTCATACGCTGACTCAAACCAAATAGTCGAATACCCAAGTAACGACACTTGTTTACGATGTCGGATAAGATAGCTCTGTACTCTTTGTACGCTTCCTTATCCATTTGTTTAAGGTGGTCACCTAGCGACATCATCTCCTCTACAAGAATGTAAAGGTAAGGCATTGTAACATCTGGATACATCCTATGCATATCCTTGATGTCGGTTAAGCCATACTGACCGAGCAAGGCTTCACGTTTAGGAACTTCTTCACGAACGATTCTACGAAGAACTTCCATTGTTTCTTCTTCAGTTTTAACTTTCTCAATAACGTGAGGAAAGTTAATGTTAGCAAAGTCACCTTGTTGACCTTTAGGGTCTGCAAAGATGAATTGAACTTCGTTAGGCGTAGAGAAGAAAGCAAGCTGTGCAATAATGGATTGCGCTAACCATGTTTTACCTTTACCTGGCTTACCGCTTAAAGCGATAGAGTTAATTTTTGCAAAGTCCATTACAATGGATTGCCCTAACTCGTCAGAACCAAGTACAACTGGCATCACATTGTCTGGGTCTAGGATAAAGTCTTTGTTCTCTGACCACATATCCTTAACCGTTAACATTGGGGAAGAATCCTTGATGATATCGATATGAACGTTGTTACCGATAACCTTGCTCGTTACGAACAGGTTAGGTTTCACTTCGATACCCATTTGGTTGTATTTTTCTTGATTTTCGATTGAGATAGCTACCTTATCAGCCTTGAATTTAGGCGATGCATTGATAACTAACTTATACATGAAACTATTTTCATAGATGTGTTGGATTTGGAAGTCTTCCTCTGTAAAGCCTTCCCTAGCTGCTGAGTTCATCAACAAGTTAAGGTAGCGTTGGAAGTTGTCATCATACTCCTCCAACTCAGTTAACTCTGAATAGTTAGGTGTCACTGAACGAAGAACTTTAAAGAACTGCTCGTACAAATAAGCCCTACTTTGTGCGTGTACCCCTGCTTCGGATAGACTGGCAATAGCCTCATCTATATCTACTGGCTCATCAGCTACCAAGACATCATCTCCTTCGAATTGAGAAGATAAATCAATAAAGCCGTCATCGTCAGAGTCTTCTTCTATGAAGTCCCAACCACCTAAATCTGAGTCGTCTTCAGAGAAACCGAAGTCATCATTACCTTCTGAGAAGAAGTCATCGCTAGGTTGTTCTTCGTGATAGAATTCCTCACTACCTGACCCCCCCACAGGACTATCCCCCTCAAAGTCTGCTGGACGAAGATTAGAAAGAGTATCTCCTACTTGACCACCTTCATTTATCCAGTCTATTGTTTTTTGTTTGAAGAGAACCAAACCTGAAGTTCCAATACCCCATGTTATCATTCCTAAAGCTAGGATAAATCCTGAGTTACCAATGGTTGGTACGAATAATCCAAGGAGCAAGGTTATTAAACCACCTGCTGATAGGAACATACCATACTTATACATCAAGCCATAGACCTTCAACCAACCCTGAGGTGTAGTTTCTTTAAAAGTGGCTGCTAAATCTTTGAGGAAAGCAAAGAAGTTCTTTATATGTTTCCATATAGCTGCAAGAATGTCAAGCATAATTTCGTCTTCGCTTTTCTTTTGTGGTTGACCACCACTAGGGTCTCCAAAACCACCTCCGAAACCTCCTCCGCCACCAAAGGCGCCTCCTGGCTGAGGATTCATGAAGTCATCGAACCCTCCACCACCTGACACGAAGGAGTCATTGCTACTGATTGGGGCGAATAAGTCGTCATCTCCTTGACCTGCACCGAACGCTGGAGGATTTTTACCTGCACGATATGCTTCTAATGAACTATCGTTGTCGTATTCATCATCGAAAAATGACATATTATAAACCTCCTAAAAATACCTTAAATATAAGGTAAAGAATAATGATACCCCACACTATAACATTGGTAGTGTTTTCTGGGTTTCCGTTGTACTTGTCTATTGAGGTTACATAAGCACTTAGGAAGAGCATAGGTACAAAGACAAATAACATACCAATAATCATAATAAAACCCCCACCCATTAGTTTGTTTTAGTATTACTTGAGTTACTACGTTGTTCAATCATCCATTGACGGAACTGCTCAGTGATATAGTTAGCTACTAACGTACCGTTACTATACCTTGCTGCATCGTCAATATCTTTGTCAATACTTACCAACCAACCTGAGTCAATGTCTGGGTAACGTTCTAGAGTTACGTCTAGAGATACGGTACGTTTGACTGCTGTTGGTGTTTTGTAGTAATTCAAGATGTAATCATACAAGAGGATTTCCAACTTGGTTGAGTCATTTTCTTTTGACTCATACCCCATCATCTTTTTGTAGAGAGAGTCTTTGTCTTTTTCCCAAAAGTCTTTAGCCGTTAAGTCCAACATAGATACCGTTACGGTATAGACAGACTTGTTGCTGGCGAACTTAGAACTAGACTCTACTCCAGTAATTTCCATTGAAGTAAGGGCAAGCTTATACATATTACGCAAGAATTGTTCTTGGTAGTCAGCTAAGTTTGCATTTGCTTTTGAGAAATAATCGTTGTAGGTTTCAACTACCTTAGCATCACGAGAATACTTTTGAGCAGTTGCCAAATCTAGAGTTGAAAGAGAACGAATGTATGCGTACAAGACGTCCTCACTAGACATAGACTTGTCACCGAGTGAGATACCTTTACCGTTTAAGTCCCAAATGAACCCTTCTGGAGGTGTACCAAAAGATTTTCTAAGCTCTGGCTGCATAGACATAAGATAAGCATCAGTACCCTCAACGTAGGATTTATCTTTTGACGGTTCCTCTTCTTGAGTTTCTTTTGCTACTTTCTCAGTTTCTGCTTTTTGTTGTTCTAACTGTTTTTGTTTAGCATGGTTATTGGCTGCTACCATCAGTAAGATGAATAGGAATACCCCAACAATGGCACCAGTTGTTTTCTTATGGGAAGTAACCCAATCCCAAATGTTTGATAAAATATCCATTATTTTACTCCTCTTCTACCAAAGATACACCAGTTCTAAATAAGTCTGAACCTGCTAGTTCATCTGGCAATGATACTTTTACTAACGATACTACCGATTTGTCTAGCTTTACTAGGAAACCTTTGTCGTAAATGGAACTAAAAGTATTAACTCCACTAGCACCACGCTTGTGCTTGATTACAAGTTTGTCTAACTCGAAAGCAATATCTTCGATAGACAAGGCTTGACACAAACCTTTACGAACATTTGCATCCCCAATTGCTCCAATGGCAAACGAAGTAGTATTTTCAAAGATACCAAACTTATCGTTAGAGCCAAGCATTTCAGACACCTTGTTGGTTACCACGATGTTGACGTCACCGTTTTTACGTCCACCAGTAAGTGCAGAGTTTAGAACGGCTTCTGAGCCTTCCATCCTACCCCAACGTTGGAACTCTTCCCAAACCTTGTAATTAAACTTACCTTTAGACTTGGCGAATAAAGAACGTACTTGTGAGATAATAGCTGCATAACACTGAGTTAAGGCTAATTGCGTGTGGTCGATGTTTGCTTCAGACTTACCTGCTAAACCAAACGAGCAGACAACCAACTTGGCATCTACTACGCTCTTCAGAGTGATACGGTGACTAAATACTTTAGCATTTACACCACCGTTTTCAAATTTCTCGAAGTAAGTTCTTAAGGCTGCTGCTGCAGAGTCAAGTGCCTCAATATAGTGAGTATTGATACGGTAGTTGTCTTTTGCGTTAGGAACTACCTTACCTGCCTCTACGTCGTATTTATACTTAATGGCTTTTTCATACAAATCCATAAAAGTACGATAGACATCGTGCAAGGTTAAGTTTTCTGACCTATACCAAGTTGCTGGGTCTTCGCTTACCCCTGCCCTAGTATAAGTAATAGATACGGACTCATCTATGATGGAAGATATCCACTTAGTTTTTGTTTCATCATCTTTATAGTCACCAACCAACACCTTGAGCAAGGAACGAGTAAAACTTGAAGATAAGGCAAGCATATCTTTATCTAAGTCCTCCCTACCCGTTAGCGCTATTGCGACAGGGTCATAGTACTGACCTTGACCTTCAGCCATGTTTAAGACAACTACATCACTATGACGACTTAAGAAGTCTGCGTATGGGATATACTCAAACCCCTCGATATCCATGATAGTACCCGTGAAACGAGGGTCTGCATCTAATTGGATAATAATGTTCTTAACGAAGTAAGATTTACCACCACCTGTTTCAGCCGTGAATAGGAAGTTCTCAGCAGTTTCAGTGGTTCTTTTTACTTCTTTCAGTACTGGAAACCCTGAATAAATGTCAGTACCCCAGTAGATACCCTTCTCTCCGATACGTCCTTGGTCGTAGGTGTTGAAACGAGCGATAATCTCATCAGATAATACCGTATTACCAATAAGTTTAGTTACCTTACCTGTCATTTCAGCAGACATTGGACTAAATGCCCTAAGGTAAGTAGGTAACTGTTCCATAACACGGTTAGCTGTAATACCCAAGTTTTTAGCAACTTCTTCGCAACTTTTAACTGTTTCATCAAAATCAGTACCCCTTAAGCCAGCTATAACCATCATTGTCCTAAATCGGAAGATTTTTCGGTGTCTACGAATTTCAGCAGTAGAGAGATACACGAGTGAGCGTCTTCTACGAACATTGCTGTCCAAGAAACGCAAGTTCTCACGGAAATTATATTCATCGACATCATCTAGGTCAGCCGAATTACGTTTCCAAACTTTAAGTTTCTGTTGAATTGCTGGACTATCCCACTCAATACGAGTAGGGTCGATAAAGGAGATGAAGTCAACCTTTACCCCTGCCTTAGCTACCGCTCTAAACTCATCAACGTAGGCTACTGGTAACTCTTCTGGCAGACCATCGAATGTGTAGTAATAACTGACCTTATCTTTACTTGAGTAACTAGCCATGCCGTTACTGTAGAAGTTATGGTCTCGAAATACCCCTTGTTGGGAGTTATTTCGATATGCTTTATCAAGGAAACGTCGTACCCATACTTGATGGAATTTCAACCTTGTTTCCTTTTCTCTAATTTTCGGTAGTTCTAGAAATCCCATACTAACCCTTTCTTGTTAACGTTTGATACTGTTCTCCACACCTTGTAAGGTAAAGATTTTCCCTTTCGAAAGCAGGTTCTGGATAATCAAAGAAAGGAATTGTAAATTCAGCGCCCTCTAAAGTCTTTGCAGACGAGAAATACTTCATTCTAGGATTCTTTGATTTAAGTTTAAGACTTTCGATAACAGAATTACCAGTAACTGCATAGTGTACACTACGAGTTTTTCTGGTGTTTAAGATGTGTTCTGGAGAAGTTGTTGTCCTATCCAGTACAATGAAGAAGTCTTTTGCAGAGTCTTCAATAAAGGAAGTAAGTACCTGAGTTGTAGGATAGTTAGTGAACGATACCTCTGCAAAGTACTTAGACCTGTCAGTATGATTTTCTGATGTTATCCAGTTGAACTCAGAGTAGTGAGTCTCGAAGTTAGTGCCTACTGGTTCGATAATAATCAATTTAGGACGCTTATTAAGTACCTTGTCAGCGTACTTCAAGAAACCATAAACAAATGAGAATAGATATGGAGTTCTACCAATGTCCTTGATACGGACAATATCTTTTTCCTTAAGGAATGATACCCTCGGGAAGAACGTTACGTTCGACCCTCTAGTTTGTGGTTTGGTGTCTTCCATACTTTCTTGGATTTCTTTAAGAATACCTGCAAGACGTTTACGTTCTTTTTCTTGTTCCTGTAAGCCAAGAGAACTATCTTCAATTACGCTGGTGGCTTTTTCTGATAAGATTATCAGCTGGTCTGATTTACGTTTATACTCATCAGACATCTGAGTAACTGCAGATTTAAGAACCTGTAGATAGCCTTTAGGGATTTGGTTGCTAGTTCCTTGTAGATATCTATCGACAAAGTCCTTTAATACCCCTACCCCACCTATTTCCATGAGTTGACTTGAACCACCACCACTTATAAGTGATTCTAGTAAGTCATCAGACTCTAGGAAGAATTCATCTTCAATGTAGTAACCACCACTACCAATGACAGACATTTCAATTAAGTCGTCTTTGTTTTCTGGGTTAGCTATATACCACAATGAACCAATAGACTTATTCTTTAAAGTAGCAAAGTGGGCTGCAAAGTCGTTTGTTGACTCTGAACTAGAATAAATAACTAATGCAGTTATATCCCCCATAACCTTAGAAGCATCCAATAAAGACTCTACAACTAAGATATTACCACTGCTACCAAGATTAAGTTCTTTATTAGAAACTACTATAATCATTTAAATAACCCTTTCCAGTTTATTCGAGAGAATACACCATACTCGAGTACCCCTTGTTTCTTGCTTGACATACCCCCTATAGCAAGGGCAGAACCTTTTTGCACTTCTCGAGCAGTTACTGGTTGAATATTTTCAAACTCAAGTAACTGATTTTCAAAGGCTGGTAGGTCTTCGTCAAAGACTGCTAAGATAGAGTACTCTGAGTTAATACTTGCACATACCCTATCTAGGTCTGATACTGAAACATTAACTACTACTTTATCACCATAGTGACGCGATATAAGCGTATTAAGTTCGCTAGTATCTACACCCATATAGTAAGTATTACCATTCTCTAAGTAATCGTCGTCTTCGTTTTCAAGGTACGCTCTCTCGTTAATGTAAGTAGCCATTCCAACCGTAGATTTTGTGTCAAGGATAACCAAGCCATTCTCGACACTGGCTGTCTCAGCTAAGAATTTTGACGATGTTCCACCAACAACTAAAGTAACCCCAAATCCTATTAAATTGCTAGAATTTTCATTGCTCATTCCAGCCAAAATCTCGCTAGATGAAGTACCTTCCAACTCCTCACTGGCAAAAGCCGTTTCAGGTAATGGAGAAAATGGGGTAAAATCTGCAGAACCCGTATTTTCCGACACTGGAGCGAAGTCAGTTGGAGGAGTGCTTTCGACACTACCCCAACCAGTAGATGTTGCATCACCTTCTACTGGTAAGTCGAAGTCATCTTCACCCTCTTCGTCGATGAAACCTGTTTGTAGGTGCATCTCACCGAAGTTACCAAAGAGTAAGCTGTCGTTTTCGGCTTCTCCTTCTTCGACGCTACTAGTTGTGACACCTCCGAATAAAGCATTAAGGTTATTTTGTAATTCTTCACTTGCTTGTGATATTTGGGATACCCCTTCCGCACCAACAGTTGCGCCTACTACAATACCCTCAGCTACCACATCTACAGGCGCTGGAGTAACTTGAGGTATTGGTGGAGGAGCAACTGTAGCACTCTCAGAACTAGTAGGCGCTACCTCCTCCACTTCCTCTTTACCCTCTTCATCAGCTACATCGTGTTTACCTTTACCACCACCGAATAGCTTACTAAAGAAACCACCCTTCTTAGCAGGTTTTTCTTTCTTCTTAGCTTCGCTTGCCTTAACATCAGAATTATCAAGAGAGAAATACTTAGCTTTTAAGTTTAAGACTGGAAGAGTTACCAAGTCTTTTAAGATTTGAATACTTGTTTGCTTAGGTAGGTAAGCTACCGTGTACATCGGAGCAGAAAATTCTGTAAGGAAGAGGTCTGCTAGTTGAGAACCCCTATCTCTAGGGATACCCAAGACAACTTCCATACTCGGAGCGTATTTTTCGATATACTGCTTTAAGAATAGGAAGTCATCTTTTTCACTACCTTTTGTTATTGCCGTATCGATAATTAAGATACGCTCGAAGAACTCGTTACGTTCTTTTGTTTCAGTTAGAAACGAAACTAAGTCCGTTCCACCAACTAAATCTAGGCTATCATTACTTTTCTTAACTGCTTGAATGATTGCTGTTGCCTTATCAGATAGGACTGCTATTGCCATTTACTTTCCTCCTACAACTCGATGATTTGATCATCTATGTTATCTGCTACCTTTTTGTTTTTCTTTGCTTTAGGCTGTTTAGCCTTTTTCTTTTGATTTCTACGTGCTTCACGTTCAGCTTGCTTACGATTACGAGCCTCACGTTCTACCAACTCTTTAAGTTTACGTTGTTGAACTTCCTCTTCACGTTTTTCCTTAACAGTCTTGTTAAGTTTTGTAATTACCCCATCTTTCTCGATTGAGATAGGAACTGCTACCCTGTAGGTTGAAGAGATAAGTGCATTACGTTCAGCATCTACAACTGAGAAACTATGTAAGTTGAAAAGCTCTACCGTTAGGTCACGGATTTGCTCATCTGATAACATAGTGTACCCAAGGTAGTTACCCTCCATAAAGCGCTCTATAACTTTTCTTGCAATTTGGTTGTACTGAACTTCCGTAGATGGGATTAAGATTACATAAGCATCGTATGTGGAAATCTCATCTCTCATGGTGTCATCTAAGTGAGAGTAAATACCGTTAAGTACTGCCCTCATGTCTGGGTTGGGGCTCTTAGAAGCTTGCTCATAAAGTTTTGCCATACGAGGGTCACGTCCAACGTGAGTCATATAATCGATGTGTATAATCTGTGCTCTATTTTTAGCAACTTCGTTGTAAGCGTCAGATACTGCTTCGTAGTGCTTAAATTCAGATTCAGCATCTAAACCAACGATAACGTCTTTCTCTAGGGCGAAGAAGATACCCAACCTGCCGTTACGGTAATGAGCAACCCTAATTTCGTCACCATCTATTTCGTAGATACCCCAAATATCTTCAGTTGAAATTTTGTAGTCGTTGTCAAGTTGTTCGTAATACTGTTTACGTAATTTACCTTCCTGCAAGAGCAAGAACCGTACTGAGTAAGTAACAACCGTGTAAAGTGCTACGACAATTAGTAACCTTACAAAAAAGTTCTGCGAACCCCTAAACAGGATTAGCAGACCAATAATGAAGAAGATTATACTAACCATCCAAGCTATTACTTTTCGAGTACGACCTGACTCTGACCGACCTACCGTATAGTCAAACGTTATAGGCAACGAAACCGTGTCACTGTTGGGGCTTGGTTGCATAACGTCCTGTAATTGATTATCTTCGTTCATTCGTTTCTCCTATTCTAGACCTTGACTCTTTGGTAAGTTCTTTGGAACTGTTTTGTTGAGGTAGTCTTGCCCATACCCTAGAGGAAATGCTGATGTTACCTCAAACCGCTTAGTGTAGTCACCGAAGTAACCAGTTACATACCCAAGTTGATTTCCGTCGTAATCTTCTATAACAAACTCCAGAGCTATTTTACCTTGAGTAGAAGTTTTAGATAGGTTTACAGTAGTTACTCTTGACTTAATGTGAGTTAAAAGTACGCTTAGTGAAGTCATTGGATTACTCTGAATACCACCAAAGTAGTTAGATAACATATTTGCGAATTGTGATAAAGCTGGACTAGCACTACCAAAACCTTCGTCAATTGTTAGTTGAGATAAAGCTTCATTCAAGAGCTCAAATACTGCATCTTTATCTACTTGGTCTACTTCTTGAAAACCATTAGCTATTACAGTTGAAACTTGTTTAACCTTATTACGATATTCTTCACTGGAAAGTGTTGCAGATACCCCTCTCTTGGAGTAATCTTTGTTTACTCCCTGTTTATCGCTAGAGGAATAAGGTGTAACCAAATCTTTTGTTTCTTTAGATTCGTAGGTTACTTTAGGTTCCTCTTCTTGAGGTTGAGGGGTAGGCTTATTAAAGAAGAATACCCCAATAACTATAGCTACTACTAACCCAACTAGAATAAGACTACCACCAATTAACATTACTTTACCACCTTGTTGTTTTTTATTCATTCTAATTACCTAACGTTTTAACATTTGCTGACATCTTATAACCTGCATCACCCATATAAATGAACCCCTTATTAAATTCAGAGCCGAAAGATGATTTAGATACAAGACGATAGTCCCAAGTATTAGGCATACCACCATACATACCTGAGTAGTTTGTGATGTTCTGTTCGATAAGAAGAACATCACCATTCTCAAATACGTGAGAGATTATACCAGTGTGCCCCCAAGTATCTCCATAAGAGGTACTAAAGACTGCACCAGTACGAGGTTCATGTGTAATAGGAGTACCAGCTTTACTAGAGATGATACTTGTAACAACTGCACCATCACCCTGCACATTAAGGAAGTGGCTACCATCTTTCTCCCATAAAGCATAATTTAGAGATGCTACCAACTCCGTACACTGACCTGCCCAACCATCTCCATTAAACGTACACCAACCATTTTCGTCTGGTCCGTCCGTTTTAATATTGACAGGAGCATGATATTTTATACCCAAGGACTCGGGGTCAATAGCGTACTTTTTAAGTTCTTCTGGTAAATCTTTAGGTTTGAAAGCTAAACCAAAGCCCTGAGGTACGTTTTGTGTATGACTACCAGTACCGTCTGGCTCTAGTACACCACCAGATGATTTTTTATTAGAACTAGAAGATACCTTCTTAGTTGAGTAGTGACAACCTTTCTTTTTGCCGTCTCCATTCTCAGAACCATCTTTTTCTTTGACTCCGTCTTTTGAAGAGTCCTTCTTGTCTTTTTCTTCAGCTTGTACGTGTAGGTCTATTGCAGTAGATACCCTGTCGCTTGCAAGCTGATATAAAGAGTTAAGATAAGACTTACTAGAAGATGCCGACTGAGTACTTGAAGAAGAACCTTTTCCGTATAGGTCGTATAGACCTTGAATTTGGAAGTTTACATACTTAGAATACCCATCAGCAGACATGTGAATATTATCACCACCCTGATAGCTAGACCAACCACCATTCTTGTCAACGTAAGTCTTCCAATCTAAGTAACGCATATTGTCATGGGAGTTAACAAAGTTTTTGATGGTTGAGTTGATACTAGAGTTATCAACACCACCCTCAGATGCTGTAAGTACCCATGTAATAGTTTTAACATTACTAGGAATTTTGTCATAGAACTTTTGTAGCGCATCTGTTGACATATCGTTATTAGTTCCGATGGCAACTACTAAGTTCTCTTTGACTTTGTTTTCCAAGATAAGTCGCTCTAACGTTGCTAGAGCTGGTTCTCCAGTTGATTGACCTTTTATGGAGATAAGACCACGAGATGGGTCTGCGTCATATACTGCATTAGGGAAAGCTGAGGTAAAGTTTGATTCAGAACCTTTACCAAGTGAGTCACCGATATAAGTTACTGACCAATCTTTTGCCCAACTTTTAGCTTCTTCTGTTAGGCTTCCCATACCCGCTGTTTCACTAGAACCTGCAGTTGCCTTGTCTTTGGCTGGAGTATTATGTGTAGCTGGACTAGAACTAGCACCAACAGAACAGTCATTAAGAATAATGATGTACGCACCTGCCACGATAACTACCAAGATAAGCATAGCTACCACAAAACCAAGTACAGAACCAAAGAATGTAAGGATAAATAATAAGATATCCGTAATAATAATAAGAAGATTTAGGAGAGCAATAAGCGACTTCAGAGCAATGTAGGCAGATAAGGTGGATAACTTTACACCACCACTTACATTTTTACTACGTATCATACCCATTGCTTTGGAGGTTGTAAGACCTAAAGGAACTTTAATTAGTGATAATGATAACTTTGCACTATATAGTGCAAGCCTAAAAACCATATTTAGAATAAATACTATAGCATTCCAAATAAATATTAAAAATATTTCCATACACTTATACCCTTCTACCGATTGTTGTTATAAAGGGTTGCAGGGAATCGAACCCCACATACAACCATTACCCTTGACTAGTTCACGAAGAACTAATCCTTTTCACTACTTTTTCGTTTTTCATCATGATACTCTTGCCTTGCTTTAGCGTCGACACCCATGTTATGCTTGACGTTACGTTCACGTCTTGCATCATGCATATCTTGCGAAATGTTTTTGTGACGGTTCAACCAAGTACTGAATCCACCACCCTCACGCATACGTTCACGTTGATTACGTTTAGCTTGACGGAAGTCTAACCTATCTTGACGAAGTCTAGCTTTTTCTTCAGCACGTCTTTGTGCACGTTGGCTACCTTTATTTGTGATACCCAATCTACCATCGACTGCACTTGCTGCCTTAGCTGTACCTGATGCAATAGACTTAGTACCAGAGATAACACCTTGAGTTGCTTTCTGTGCAAGTTTTCCACCAAGACCAAGCATTGCTGCACCTGTGAGAGCTGCTCCTCCAAGTACCCCTCCAATGTGCGAGAAGAGTGTTCCACCGTGTTTCTTCAAAGCACCCCATACTGAGCGAAGAACTTTCCAGTAGAGAACGAATACCACCACATTTATTAACATCATGGCTAGGATGGTCATCGTAGGGTCACCAAGAACTACTGTCGACGATGTAATACCTGTTACGGATTTGTTTCCACCACCCATAAACTTAGATACTATCCACGACATTCCAACCGATACCCCAAAGAAACCAAACGCTGGAATTGTAACTGCCTTGACGACTTTCTTAAGTGTTGATTTACCAATACTATCGTCAACAGAAAGAGATGCAACTATCACTACTAAGATTGCACTAACAAACAGAGCGATTATCGTGACAATCTTAATCAATGGGATAGCATAGATTGCTAAGACATCCAATACGAGTAACGAGATACCAGTTGTTAGGGAGCTGTTTTTCATTACACGCTCGTAAACACTACCGTTTTCACCTTCATCTGCTACAAGGCTTTCACCTGTAGAACTAGCAACAATCATTCTAAGGAATGCGTCGTATGTGAAGTTCTTAAGCTCAAACGATTGTGGGTATAGGTTTACACTCTTACCAACAATACGAGTGTCTGAGAATTCTTGATTAAAGATGAAGTTTGCTTCCGTTGCTGCTGACGTGTTGAGTGCTACGTCAGTGAAAGTATAGTAGTTAAGCAAATCGAACCAACGTGCCATAGTCTTTTCAGATACTTTCATAATCTTACGTTCGACTGTTGTAAGTTGGTCTTCAGATAGTCCGTAGTCGTACATCTCAGCTTTAGAGAATACCATAGGACGCTCTGATGGATAACTTGCTGGGTTAATTGGGTCTTCTACTGTGTAGGATTGACCTTGGAAACTAATACGCTCTGGTTTAGCGTAAGAAGTATCGTACATCAAATCTACCCACGGTGTGTAAATATTGTATAACCTAGCTACGTTAACATTGTGCCAGTATTTTTGAGCCATTTCTGGGTTGTTAGCAATTTCTGGGTCTTTTTCGTGACCTTCCTCATAGGTTACCCCATCGTAGAAGAAGATACCATACGTCTTATCCCATTCACGAACTAGGTCATTACCTTGTTTTAGGAACGGAATCAGATAAGTAAACATAGAACGGAAGTCCATGTAGTCACGCATCTCGTTATTGTGTTCTGCGTTGTAGAAGTACCCTGAATCAGATTTGCTAAGTAGCAAGTCCCTAAAGCCTTCCTTCTTGTTAGGGTTGGATGCCAATCCTTGGTCATATAATCCCCACGAGAAGTAATAGAAAGGATTCTCAGACATAACACCATACGCTGCAAGGGATTTGACGTCTGCATTGGTGTATTTACCACCTACAGATGCATCGAAACCGTCACGACTTAACTCAGAGATTAAGTTCGAGTTAGTGTTAAGTTGAGCAATTGAGAACTTGAAGAATCGTTGGTCTAGACCAACATATTGACCGAGTTTCAAGTCTTTGATAGTACCCTGTTTGGCAACATCTGCTGCATCAGAGTAAATCTTCCCTGAAAGTGGTAACTTAATACGGTAAGCCTGACTACCATCGTTAGAACCACCACCGTCATTTACTGAGTAGCCATTCTTTCTGTCAGATAAGTAAGTTTTGCCGAAGTTAGTCCAACTACCTTTTAGACCTTCAGACCAAGTACCTGTATTAGCAGATGTTACTGATGTAGATACCCCATCTCGAATTTTACCGTTAGATACAAAGTCACCGTACATAAACATCGACACATTAGCTAAGTCTGTATAAGACCTATACATATAAGTTGCCGAAGTGTTGTCCGAGAATGACTCACCTGAACTTTTACCATTAGTAATTACTTTGATTACGTTCAAGAAATCATCTGAGTATTGTTTTTCTTCGTCTTTTGAAAGGACTAAGTTAGCCATTTTCTTAGGCGCTTGCCAACGAAGAACCATGTTGTCCCCACCTTGGTTGCGAGATTCTTTAGCGTTCTCTCGGTAAAGACTTGCTAGGTAGTTCTGGTAAGATGAGTTATTTGAGTCAATAGAGTCAGCTAAATCTGCGAAGTATGCTTGTTGCTGAACGATACCCCAATAAGCAAACTTGTTACCGAACACCCAATTGGCGAACCTGTTTGAGAGGTTTACCGCTGCTGTTGTCGCTACTATAGGTACATAAGACATCAATGAGAATAGAACTAAACCTAGAATGGCTTTTTGAATCGTAAGGACACCTAGCAAAGTGTAGGACATCATGATTACGAAGAAACCAATTACTAGGTACACGATAATGGATTGATACCATTTAAGCATCGCATCTGTCCACTGCATGTCAGTAAGCTCAGGTGTAGTAACGTAACCACTAAAGCCAATGTAACGAGAAGTTCCTGGAAGTACACCTACACCACTTGTACCTGCCATATCATTGTGCCAACTAAGGACAAATGCGTTTAGCTTGTTGGTTATCCATGTTACAAAATAAAGGAAACCGTCAGTTGGGTGTAACAAGTAGTATAACCAGTCACGGATAGATTTTGTAATACCATCTTCAGCGTCTTGGTCTGAAACTTTAATAGACTCACCAGTGATTTTTGGTAAGTTCTCTGCACCTGATTTATAATTGATACGATAACCAATATTATCTCCACCTGCAAGTTTACCGTCCTCAATACCAGCTACTGCATAGGTTGTATATAGGTACTTCCAAACTGCTTTAGCAGTTCCTGAAGAATCTAATTTTGCATAACCTTGCTTTTCTGTCTTTTTGTAAGAGTTACCCCATTTTGCGTCGGATATCTTAGCTTTACCAAAGTCAGATACAAAAGAGTTACCGTTGATTAAGTTTCCTTTTTGAATAGCTTTATAACTACCACCTGGTGTAGAGCCAAAGGAGTCTTTAGAAGAGTCGCCACTATCAGAGTTTGAACCATAAGAACCTTGGTCATCAAGTAAAGCAAGACCACCCATTACTGGTACACTATTATCCTTGTAAGTAGGATAAGGCGAAGTCAAAATAACATCAGATTTATCTTTTATACCCCTCGTTTCATAGTAGTTACCTAGTATTGCTTTTGTAAGAGAGTCCTGAGGGTTTGTCCAGTTACCGAAAAAGTTTGCTGCCCCATCCCAAAAAGATTTAGTAGAAGTTTGAGAACTTCCTACTACAAGTCTAAGGTCATTACTTCCAGCACTTCCCGATGGGAATACAGAGTTCTTAGAAACACTTAAGTCATAAGTCCCTTTAGAAGAACCTTCTCTTACACTTCCTAAAGAATTATTATTTATATGAGCAATAGACTGAGCATTTGCAACATTATATACAGTACCTGCTTGACTATAGTCAGAACCATTACCGTCAATTTGTTGCCAAGTATAAGGGTTCATAGCACCTGGTAAAATAACATATTGGTGATTTGCACCAAGCCAAAGAATATTGCCAAAAGCATCCACACCCAACTTAGCACCATAAATAGAGGAATCAGATATTCTGTCTTCGCCAATGGACTCTAATAGTTCTTTAAGACCACTCTGAGTTACATCAATTTCTCCCTTCTTAAAGTCTAAGGCTGCGAACCCATACCCTCTTTCGGTGTCTACCATTTCCATAGCTTTCATGAAAGCTATAAAAGAAGCTGTTTGCTCTTTACCTTGAGCATCAAAACTCATTATAGGGTGAAACTTCTCTTCTGAGAAACCTAGATATACATATCTGTATTGACCTTCTCCATAACCATCACCAAGTAACTCTTTTTGAATTCCTTTATCTGCATTGTAAGCATACCCACTCATTAGATAAAGTAAATCAGCGTATGTAACAGACAAATCCTTGTATTTACCTTTTGGGTCAACCAATTCTTCTGGTTTAGCATTTGCTGAACTACCAAACTTTATTTTTAGTTCTTGAGCTGACGCTCTAGAAATACCCTGTAAGTAAGAAGAGAAAGTCTTTGCAGTAGTCTCATCAAAGGATACATACTCAGTAAGAGCCTTAGCCATATGGCTTTGTGCAGTCTGAGAAGAGTCATCACTAGAATTACCTAGGTCAGTCATCCAAGGAGTATAGAAGTTACTTAAGAATACCCCCATAAAACGTAGTTGGGTAGTATTTAAGTTTTTGAGGATTGATGCATCTAACTTCTTACCTGCTGCAAAGTTAATGTAGGTGGAAACCCTGTCGTTAGAACTAGTTCCACCAGACTTTGTAGCACGCTCTGAAGATACTTTATTCCCCTCATTTGCATAAACTACACTACTAGCACTAGATAGCAAAGAGGTGCTAAGTAACATTAACACCATCCCGCTCGTAGCTATTTTCTTTAATAAACTTTTAATCATCGATTAAACCTCACTACTACTAATTTGCAAAGGAGTCAGAAAATACTTGAACTATATTTCCTACTACCTCGAAAATTAAACCACTACTTAGATACCCTAGGGATATCATAACCAAAGCTACTGCGATAGAACGTTTACCAAGGTAGGATAAGAGATAATTACCTTTCTCGTTAGCTTCACGCTCTCTAACTACATAATATGCTTGAGAAGATACTAGTTTAGGTAACTTACCGTTAGGTTTTTCGTCAATGGACTTCTGAACCATAGGCAAGGTTAGGTAAGAAATATCAATTATCATTGAAATACCTACCCCAATGAATACCCCTAACGCTATTATACCTAAGATAGTTGTAACCGTCCCACTAAAGGGAAGATATACACTCCTGCCACTTGCAATGTCTGCAGTTAAGTCTTTCTCTAAGTTACGGAGGATTTTAGAAGCATCTCCGTCCTGTAAACTTAAGAAGTTATACAACTTGTTTTTACTTTTAGGTTTTAAGTTGGACTGCTTAATTTGCCTTAAAGCGTGTTGGAGGAAATCCTTACGCTGATTGACATACAAGCCACGATAAACGTTGTTATCGAAATAGATAACTCGTTTACCTGCGTCCACACTTAATACCTTGGCTTTTATATACTCGTTACTACTGTTAGCTACCTGAGAGAACACTGCAACTGCACCTGGGTCATCAATATAAGCAGATGCGGTTGCTTCTACTTCTTCACCCTTAAAGGTGTTGCTAGTTCTACCCTCTTCTGCGTAAACCTGAGTAGGTTCGCTTGCTAAGGAGATACCCCCTAACAAGACCATGCCTACACTAGCAATAGCGAGGTATTTCCTTACTTTCATAACTTAACCTCGAATACTGAAGATTTCTTCGAACACCTCAAGAAGTGTTGTAAAGATTGAATAGATTTGTCCGCTGATTAGGTACGCTAATACAATAGATGTAAGAATAAAGATACCTATACGCTTCCTAAAATATACCACAAGATAATCTTTGTAAGTACCTGACTGTAAACTGTTGTCTACTTCCTTAGCAGTGTCCCACGCTTCACCTGAAACAAATTTAGGTTTACCTTCACCACTTTCCAAGAATTGACGGAAAACACCGACAGTTAGATATGCAGTATCAACTACAATAGATACCGTTAAGAATACGAAGATGACAATGGATAGGAAACCTAAAACCGTTGATGCTGGACTCGCAAAAGGTAAGAACCATACATACCCAGCTGAGAGTTCAGAAGATGTATCTGAGTTTAAAGCTTGAATACTATCAGCTAATAACCTATCTTGATCAGAGATGAAAGTCGTTACCTTAGTTTTAACTTTGCTAGGTAACTGGGATTCTTTAACAGTCTTAAGTGTGAAACGCATCAACTTACGTTGGTCGTCTTTTTCTAAAGAACGATAAATACTGCTAGAGAAAGATAACAAGCCGTCTTTGGAATAAACTAAGAAGTTTTTACCACCTACAGAACTGTTTACTGTTTGGGTAATACTATCCATGAGAGCTGAGGTTGCTTCGTCATCGGAGATAAACTTAACCGCATCTGTACTAGACCTACGAGAATCTTTGACGTACTTCCTATCGACCTCTTTAGTGTCAATGTTTTGGTCTGTACCCCCTTGGTAGTTGGACTTAGTTTTTGCACGTTTCTTATCATTCTCGTCTGTTTGAGATTTAGCAGAACCTTCGTTTAAGGCTTGCTCAGTTTCTACAAGAGCCTTTTGTCGCTCACCATCTAGTTTAGCTGAGTCCCCTACCTCTTTACCACCATACCGATAAGCTGCACTAACACCCTTATCGATATTATTTATTTTCTTCTGAGTTGGGTCGTTGAGAATTTTACTTGCTAACTCATTTTTCTCGTTTAGTACGCTAATTCTTTCTTTCTCTGCCTTTTCTTTAGCTACTTTAGCGTTACCATACGCTGAGAACCAACCCTTCCAAAAGTCACCTGCGTGCTTTTCCATCTCATCGGACTGTTCTTTAATGGTTTTTGTTAGTTCATTGTATTTACCATTAAGTTCATCTAACCTACTCTTCATCTCACTTAAAGTCTCAGCATAGACAACATTAGGTTCAGATACCCCTTGATTAGCAGAAGAAAGACTAGGGAGTAAACTACCTAGAAGAAAGGATATAAATACCAATGAACTTGCAAGAAACTTAACGATACATCTACTACTTTTTGTCACTACTGAACTACCAGTAAATACCGACAATCTACTTTCTTTATAATAATTATTCATACCTACACCTTTCAACAAAATAAGGCTTGGGTAATGTTCCCAAGCCTCGCCATTTATAGCCTATGCGCTTACGCTCCAAGGAAACCTTGTACTAAGTCCATGATGAACCCTACGAACACATAGATTTGACCTTGTACCAAGTAGAGTAAGCAGATACCCAAGATGATAAGGGCAATTGCACGTCTGCGTAGGTAAATACCAACTGCGTATTTGTAGCTACCTTGACCACTGTCGCTACCTTCAGCTTCACGAACTGCTGAAGTTGCTTCGTGAGATACAAGGAACTTAGATAGACCTTTCTTCTCGCCTTCGCCTTCACCCATAAGACCACGATATGGTGGAAGTGTGATGAATGCAATATCTGATACGATTACGATACCCAAGATAGCTAGGATAAGAATTGCACCAAGACCAAGGGCAGTTCCTACAATACCACTAAATGGTTGGTAGATGCTGTTTGCACGAACATAGTCAGGTTTAGTGTTCTTAAGAATTTCTGTAAGAAGTTTAGAACCCATACCTGGCTTGCTTTGAAGTTTTTGTAGCAATCCAGTAACTGTTGAACTTGTTACACCGTTGTTACCAACTTGTGCATTTGCTTCTTCAACCAACTTGGTTGTGAAACGTTGTTGTTCTTTTTTAGTTAAGTCTTTGAATTGGTCTTCGTTGACATCGTAAGATGTACCACTTGAACCGTTAGACTTTTTGTTGAAAAGTTCCTTACCTGAGATGTTACCCCCACCTTCAAGGGTGTATTTATCTTCTGCCATCTTGTTGTAGATACCAGTAGTAAGGTTAGATTCAGCTTGCTCGGTTGTAATGGCGTGAGTTGTAGTTGCCTGCAAACCACCAAAAGCGAAACCTGTAACGACTGCTGCTGAGAGCAAATATTTGTTTAGTTTCATAATAGTTTAGACCTCTCTAAAATTAAAATCCGTAAAACTCTAACTGGATTGGTAACATATCGTAAAGAATGTAGAAGAACATTAAGAAACTTACTACACCCATACCCCATCGCCATAGCTCTTCCCATTTACCTCCTGTAGAGAAGAACTTACGATTAGGGACAAATCTTATCTTTTCTGGAAGTACCCTTTTTCCGATTAGCTTGTTGATTCCTACAAAGAGCAAGAACCATATACCACTCGGTGTAAGCATATCTAGGACTAAGTGGGAAATTAGACCTAGAATCAAACCAGTTGAGATAAGTTTTAGTATAATTCCTTGAGCAGTTAGCAAACCTCCACTATTTTCCATTACCGTGTAAAGGAAGTAACAGATAAGTGCAAAGGATAAATCCGAGTGTGTTTGCCAAGACCGATGCTTTGCATCAAAGATACCAAGCAACCTATACCACCAATGCTTAGGACTGACACCCATAGCTAGAAGCCTTTTCCTAAGTTTTGTAGTTGCATGTAACAACTTACAGAACGTTAGGGAGATAACATCTTTCATGGGAGCTGACTCGTCGTGGTGGTCTTGGTCTGGAAGTAACGCTCCAACTATACTAAAAGGATAGATGATTGCTAGCTGAACTAAAGGTGTAACACCCTCGATTAAGTAACCTTGTTGCTTTAACATATAGTAACCACCGAGTGCTACCAATACCCCACCAACTCTATGGGATTTCCCTTCCATAAGCTAACCCTCACTACATACCGACGAATTTTGATACCCCACTAAACCAGTAAGGGTTCAACTTCGCACGCACTTTTACGTTGTTCTTACCAAGTCTAGTAGAACTTTTAACACTAACCTTACCACTATTTAATGGTGTAAACTTAACTAGTCCATAAACGACAACTACGTTTTTAGAAAGCAACTCACGTTCGATAAGCTCCTTGTACCGTTCGAGTACTGTAGTAACTAATTTGGTATCAAGATCTAGTTTCTTAGATACCTTGTAACAGTAATACCCCAAAGGGTAACGCTCTGGAGAAGAGGTTTCTCCATTGAACGTTACCATAGAGAGGAAACTTACCGTTTTACCTTCCTGAACCTCAGAATAGATAAGCTCAGTGTAGGTGTCAATGATTGATTTGACTGTCGCTTTAGGAGTGCTAGTCCACCATGAAGAGTAAGATATTAAATCTGAAGAGTATAAAACAAAACTCATCCTATAATACTCCTATTACTACCATTCTAGCCTCAAACAATGTTTCAGAAATTTGTACAATCTGATATTGAGATTCAATAATCTCATCGTTTATAACTGCTACTGCAAAAGGTAATGAACTAGCCATTACCTCAAAAATTAAAACATCATCAGCTGTTTCTAAATGCTCTTCACAAAGTTTGAGTAACGCATTACGAACTTTTACTCGTTCCAATAGGTTTGTTGATACCGATTTGCCGAAACTGAAGTAACGTTCTTTTATGATTTCCCATACTTCACGCATCTCTTAGTACCCCACTATCCACCGAAGTTGATAGATGACATCTTCTCTTGGATTATAGAAAGAATATTAAGAACCATACCACCTGCGTTAATACCAAAGTCAGTAAATGCTGAGGTGAATAGAAGAACAGATGCAACACCAAGGAGCACCAATGCTACGATACGTTTACCAAGGTAAACTCGAATAACAGACTTGCCACCCTTTTGTTGTACATCATTAGGTTGGGCTCCAAAGCCTCCACCGAAACCTCCACCGAAGCCTCCTCCAAAGCCTCCGCCCATCATTCCGCCACCACCGTGACCTTGAGCTTGAGCAGAACCACCGAGCATAGAAGAAACTGCGACTGCTTCGTCAGATACCCATTGCAGACCCATGAATGAGGTAGAGCCTCCTCCACCACCCATTCCTGTCATACCACCAGTACCGTCTGTACCTGCGGAGTACAAGAACTTACGAACAGGTGGGAAGTATAGGTAGAATAAATCGGCTGCAGTGATAAACCCTGTAAAGGCGAATGTAAGGATAATCAATAAACTGATTATCATACCAATAAGGTCTGTAAGCCAACCTGAGTTCTTACGAGCGTTTTGGATATCTTCAGATTTAACTGGGCGATACCCCTTGAGTTGGTTTGAGATATTATTCGGGTCGGTACGGTCAACAGTGTTTACATCTGTTGTGTCTTGGTTCGTAGTGGCTCGGTCATTACCATTATCAGCGTTTCCGTTGTTAGTGTTACCACCATTTCGTTGACCTTGATTACTGTTTCCTTGGTTTGAATTACCCGAGTTATTATCGTTATCCCAAGCATATACGATATTATCTTTCCTAGCAGTAAGGTGAGTTTCAGCTAACTGACTACCAACACCTACAACTGCTACGGAAAGAGCAACTAATGAAAATAATTTTACCTTTTTCATAGAGTTCCTTTCACAGTCTGTACTGGAAAACTACTAAGCATGTCCAAGAGTTGAACACCCTCTGTTTCGGTTGCTAACATCTTTTGACCTTCCAATTCAGCTTTCTCCCTACGAACTTCAATGTTCTTATTACGTTCACGTTGTTCGTCTTTAGGGGAGATACCTAATTGTGAGGTTTTAGGAGCAACCTGTAGTTCTTCAGCTACAGAATAAGTTTGTGCGATACCGTCTTCTAAGGTTTGACGGTACATGAAGTTAAGTAAATTAGCCTCGACATTACCTTCTCCTAGAGTTAATAGTCGAGATAACAGTAATGACAACTGAACTACATCAAACTTACTAAACAAATCAGAGAATTTACGGATTTCTTCTTTGTGCATACCCTCTAGTTGTATTCCATTTAATACATAGATACCCCTAATTGTAAAGGAACGCAACATCTGTAAGAACGATTCGAATGTCATTGTTGTCTTAATTTGGTGCATGATAGACATATACCCCATAAAGTCTCGTTGGATATACGCACGATAGAAGTCAAATAACACACTATCTGTAACCAACTCAAACTCCTGCGCTACGATGTCAGCAGTACAAGAGCCATGAGCGTCTACCACCTGTTGCAAATAGTTGAGCGACTCACGAATAACGTAGTCAGCTCTAGCAGAAATCATACGAAATGCTTCCTCTTCAAAAGGTATCTCTTCCCTAGTACAGATAGTACCCAAGAGTTTACAGATGTCTAACTCTGTGGCTTTCTTAACTTTTAAGACTAAGTTTGCCCTATTTCTAATAGTAGGCAATAGCTTATCTACATCAGTTGTAGCCAAGATATAAACAACGTGCTCTTCTGGTTCTTCCAAAGGCTTCAAGAGATAGTTCTGCAAGGCGTCTGATGCCTTGTGCACCTCGTCGAAGTAGTAATACTTGAAGTATCCGTCTTGTGGGAGATATACCCTATCTTCGAGCAAATCAACAATGTCGCCTTTACCTGAGTTCTGGGCAACGTTGATTTCATTCACGTCTGGAAGATTATCTGAGTTACCAGTACGGATATATTCCTCAAAAGCTTTACATGATTCACATACCCCACAAGCATCCTGTCCTTTTTCTCTACCAGTGCACTCGTACTCTTTCATAAGAATACGAGCGATAGTTGTTTTACCACTTCCTGTGATACCCTCTACTAAGATAACCTGGGGACGGTTACCCCTAGCAATCGTATTTCGCACTGTGGATACAACCTTCTCATTACCTACATAAGTGGCTAATGAGTTCGGTCTATACTCACGTGCGAACGTTTTTCCTTCTGCCATTAACTATTTACTCCTACCAAATTTTCCTATACTATATACTTTTAAGCAAGAAAAACAGGCACAGGCACAAAGCCTATACCTGTTTTAGATGTGCACGGTTAACTTACTATGCAACGTAAAGCAGATTACGCACGACGTGCGTTGAACGCTGCTGCGAATGCTTGCGCATTCTTGTTACGTTGAGTTGTGTAAGTTTGAGCTGCTGAAGCACCTGCTGCACCTGCTGCAACCTTGCGAGGTTTAGCTTCAAGTGCTGGCAATAGACGTTCAAATCCTGGTTCGATTTTACGGTCTGTTTTTTGGAATGAGATTTTACCAGTTTTTTCATCAAGGTGACCAGTACCTTCAATCTTAGTACCTGTTACCGCTGTACGGATAGGAAGTACTTTAAGACTTTCAGTACCATTAGCTGGGATGATGTGTCCTTTGATTGGAAGAACTGCATCAGCGTCAGCTCCAGTTGCTTTAGATGGTTTACCATAAGCTGCTTGGATTGAGATACCTTTACCAGTGATGAAACCATTGATTTCAGGTGTTGACATCAAACCGATTGTTTCAGCCGTAGTAAGGAACACTTCTTCATTTTTCTTAGCAGTTTTCCATTCAACGTCTTGAACCTTAAATGGTTTGTTGAAGAAATCATAGTCAATGCGCATGTGAGGATACGCAAGACCATCTTGCAATGCTTTGAAGATGTAACCGATGAATTTACCAGTGGTAATTTCTTTTTCTTTACCAGATTTCTTGTCTTTGATAACGTTTGTGTCTGGTTTTGTTTTGTCTTCTACTGAAGCAACGAATGCCCATTTGTCTGACAATGAACCAAGGATTGCTGGATCGAAATCTTCCACCGCAACGTTGTTTTCAACAACTTCTACTGCTGCTACTGCTGCTTCTGCTACTGGTGCAACTTCTTGTTCTGCACCCAAAACGTGAGTATCTGTTAAAGCCATTTTGACTTCCTCCATAAAATAAATAATTTCTAGGTAATCAAGCTAGGAGCAGTACCCCTAACCAACTATGATAGTAGTTTACCACAACTTTTCTTTAATTGCAAGTACTTTAACGAAAAAATTTAAATTTTTAAGAAAAAAGTTTTTTCAGTAAAGAAGATATCGCCCTAAAATAAGGACAACCTAAGCAATAAAAGGAAAAGGTGAAGTGGCGACACCACTACCGTTACCGAAGTAACACTAACAATAGGGCAACTGGTATCCACCTGAACACAACTGGATAACCCCTGGTCGAACTGCTATATCGGTTTAGCAGAGGTAATGGTAATTGAACCATCTGCAGTAATACCATATTCAACTGCAACAAGACTACCAATTTTCACTGAATTGTAGTTATTAAACGTTGTAAGGTAATCAACCTCCATGTTCCCATTAGATTCAGTTGGAACAGTAAGTACCACGTTGAACACATAAGATGTGCCTAGTTTATGAACTTTCTTACCACTTACAACCGCCCTAGAACTACCATTAACCTTAAAAGTAGGGAAATCAACATTGGCTAAAGCATACGTCTCAGACTCAGTCTTTTTAGGCTCTTCTGATGAAGATGGTTTAGTCTCGCTAGGTTTACTTTCTTCAGCTTTAGAAGAACTAGCTTGACTAGAAGAACTAGCAGATGAAGAAGATGGTTTAGTTTCCTGTTTTACTTCTTCCTTCTTCTGAGAGCTTTGAGTTGTTTGCTGTTGCTTAGCTTGTTGCGGTTTCTTCTTAACACCCATACCCCCAAAAGCTATAAGTACCCCTATTCCAAGTACCACCACTACTGCTATAAGAGAAACTATCTTCCATGGTTTCATTCTTCTACCTCCTTAAGTAAGTCAAAGTGCAATTCTTTTTCTAGAGTTGTTAAGTTAATAGGGTCTAAAATAACATCGGTACTGTATTCTGTTCTTTTAACTACCCCAAACACTACTCCGTCGTAGTAATACCCATAGCCTAAACTAGACTGATAAGTCTTAAGTTGCTTAGTAGTCTTATTAAATACAGGTTTAAGTAACTTAGCTAAACCTAACCTACCACTTGAAAGCAAGTAAGAAATAAGTGGAGACTTAGTTTTAAGAACCTCTACCGTAGTTTGACAAGTACTTAAAGAGTTGAACTCCTCTTCCTGCAAACCATCAGCACTACCAAGTAATACCCTTTCAGTAAGGTTAAGTAAACTAGTTGTATCTGCAGACAAGATAAGTAAGTCATTAGAAATAAATTCTACATACTTATCACCAAAAACTGACGGGGTGAATAGTACTGTATAAGGAGCATTAGCATCCTTTAAACTACCATTGATAATTGAAGTAAAGAAATCTAAATTTTGTAGTAGTAAACTCTCTTCCAGTAAACGTAGGAATACCCTAGTTTGGAAGTTGATTAAGTCCTGCAACCCTCTAACCTGATGTTGCACTGAAAAATCCTTGTATTCTGGACGTTTAGATTTTCTACTAAAAGTTACTACCGTCATTGACTCATAAGAACGGACAGTATAACTAATGCTTGGAGTATTAAACCAAGGATAGATACCCCTCAGAGCTTTGTCTCGCTCAGATAGAACCTCTCTAATAGTAGTTGCGTTAAGGGAGAACACCTTCGGAACTCCCAAAGCTTCTACTTTAGTAAGGTACTCTTTTGTTACGTTTAAAATGTCTTCCTTAGTTCTTAGGTTTTTTGACATCTTGTACCTTCTTTCTAAGTTTACTTTCCATACCACCAAAAAGAGATATGATTTTGTCTGCCGTTTGTACTTCCTTAGGCATAATTATTTTTGGCTTAGGAGGTGGAGTTACTACCTCTCTATGCACAGGTATGTCGGGTTGGCTAGGAGTCGATACCCTTTGAGTAGAGGTAGGAATGTCATCTTCCTCTAACTCCTCGTCCTCATCTTCTATTAGGAAACCTTCTGAGTCAAAGTGATTACCATACTCATCGTAATATGAACCGTCAGGTTCGATATTTAGTTGGCTTTCTTCCGATTCGTTGGACTCTTCTGAGTCTTCGTCATCATCGATTAAGAAACCATCAGCATCGAAGTGGTTACCGTACTCATCGTAGTAAGAACCACCGGCTTCAACTTGAGGTTCTTCTGATTCTAGTTCCTCTTCTTCGTCATCAATAAGGAAACCATCTGAATCGAAGTGGTTACCATACTCGTCGTAGTAAGAGCCATCAGGTTCATAGGAGATACCCTCTTGCTCGGAGGAGTTCGACTCTTCTTCCTCGTCTTCTACGATGAAACCGTCTTTATCGAACTTGTTACCGTATTCGTCATAAGTGTACTCGTCATCAGATTCGTTTTCTGACTCTTCTTCTAAGTCGTCTTCATCAGAATACTCCTCTTCGTCATCGTCGTCTAAGACAATGAAACCATCTTTGTCATACTTATTACCGAACTCGTCGTAGGTGTACTCACCACTATCGGGTGACTCCCCACCCTCCTCGTCATCATCGTCTAAGATAACAAAACCATCTTCGTCGTATTGAAGTTCATCTTCATCAGAAGATTCATTTTCTTCATCGTTAGAATCGTCATCTACAAAGACTATATTAGAAGAGTCATACCCCTCTAGACTAGGCGGAGCAACTTCCGTTACACATTCATTCTCACTATCATCGTCATATTCTATAACAAAACCGTCTTCATCGTAACGTAAACCGTCTTCCAACTCTTCTGACTCTTCGTCTTCATCAAAGTCATTATCAATGAATACAATGTTAGAAGAATCATAGCCCTCAAGACTACTAGGTGCCTCAAGCTCAGCCGAATCAGTACCACTAACAAGAGATGAATCGATAACCGAACCTACCACGCTACCAACTACAAGACTATTTTCTAAACCGTTTGTTTTATGGTCAGATTCATCAGTTTGTAGAGGAAATTCTGCAGATTCAAGTACGCCAATTTCCTCACTATCTGTTTCCAAATCATATAAATTAGATTTTGAAGAAATTTTTGACTCAAGAAGTTTTCGCTCTTGGAACTCTTGGTAAAACTCCGAGTTCCAATAAGACTTAAAGGTTGTGGACTCCTCTAACCCCATGAGGACTACCCCTGCACCAGACTTCTGGAGTTGAGCATTCAACTCAAGGAAAGAACTAAGTCCCTCAACATAAGACCACATACCCTCGTAATCTGTAAAGTTAGGGGCTGGATAAGAAATACCAGCCCTAGATAGAGCGTTTGTAATCTTCTCTAAGTAAAGCTGGTAGTCTTTCATCTAATATACCTCTACTATCTCATGAATTTTAGTGACATCAATGTTACAGTAATAACCATCAACACCACTCGGTCCTACTACCCCAAACACACGTCTCGCAAGGACTAAATTCTCATTTGAGTTTGACCTACGAGGTTTGTATCCTGAATCATTTGCTACATAATTCTCGAAGATTTCGAGATTTTCTTTTGCAGTGATTGCACCTTTACCTACGAGTTCATAGAACCCTAAGTACTCCATTACCTCATCAAAGGTAAGTTCACCTTGTCCGATGTATTCTTTAGCCATTCTAATACGAACACCCAAAGATTCGAACTCAACTAAGTAGTTCTCTCCATATACCCTAGCTAGAATATTGCTGTCGTTGGTAACGTACATAGTAGAGAAACTACCATCCTTCTTGGTTGTTACGACTTTAAGTAAGCCATTTGACAACTTGGAGAATAAATCTTCTTTAGAGATTTGGTTTCCTAAGTGATTATATTTTTCACTTACCAACTTAACTAATTCTTGAGGGTTGTTGGTTACCATACCCTTTTCTTTGTAAGTTGTCCAAAGTGATTGCAAGTCATCGTCGGTAAGGTCTCGGATGATACGAGTTGCACCTTCTAATGAGATGATTGCATCTTCTGGCATGTTCTTAGGAGTTTTGATTTCATTTACATACTCCAAGAACATCTTTTGACCGATAACGTCAACCAAGGACTCAACGTAAGAGTTATACTGACCTACGGTTTCTTCACCGTAAGTAGAATATAACCAGTTAGTTAAGAGAGTGATAACTACCATGCGGATGTTACCACCGAAACTGCTTACCTCTACTAAGTTTCCGTTATCTTTGATTTTGGCTAACTTGTCAATGTTAAGTAGATGTAGAGCAGTTAAACCAGTAGTATTAGATGTTGCACCAACTACTGGGCAATAAAGTTTCAAGCTGAGAGGTTGTGGATAAACCTCATTAGAAACTTTTTGCGCAAATGCTTTGCTGTCAGAGTATTTTTCTAATACTAAAGCATTACGTGTAACGAATCGGTCTTTTCGGATACCCCCAAGAGTTTGCGTTGTAAAGAGTAAGTCTCCTTTTGCAATAGAGTTCTTAATAATCTCAGTAAGGACTACAAAGGACTCCATTGGAACGAGGATATACTCACTAGCTACGATGTTTGTCTTAACCGTTAAGCGTGTCAACTTAGCTTGGACTTCATCCCTACTAGAGTACTCGATGTCTACCCTCAAGGCGTGGAGAATACCCTCCACATTTTTGTCGTAAATCTTGTCAATACTAAACTCTTGACTAGGATTGATAGCTGAGATAAACTTTTCACTAGCAGTGTAGAGCGCCCACTTGCCACTTGGTTTGTGATACCCCACTACAAGGGAAGAGAGCAACGCTCCCTGCCATAACTTTATTTGATATTCAACTTTACCATACTTTCCTTCGTCGACACCACCGTGTGCTTTAAACTCGTCTAGTAGGAACTGACCGAAACCTTGTTTAGCATTTACCAACATATTGATTGTAGGTATTGCTAAGTCTTTCTTCAATCCAATACTAGAAGTAAGTAACTGAGCAATTTCTTGCTTTACTAAGCTAAAAGGTGTGCCAATGGATAGTAATTCTTCACTTTTCATGTAAGTAACTCCTGTTCTTAAATTAGGTCGTCCAAATCTTGTAGGACACCATCACCACTACTACCAAAGGTGATGTCAGAACTTAAACCACCACGCTCACCAGTATAACCACCAAACCACTGAGGATTAGTTTTCATAAAGAGAGCCAAACCACGTTGGAAAGTTGTTGAGAGGACACGGTTCTGCAAGTCTGCCCAAGTTTCTAAGGCAAATGCATCAACCTGTAAGTCCATACCCTTATCTTTACCAGTAAGTGTATCAGTATCAAAGCCTTCAAAAGCTAAGGCTTTAACTAATGAGTCGATTTGATTTTGTTTTAATTTGTTAATATACCCTGAGAAAGCAAATACTACACCTTCTAGGTCAATCTTTGCAAATTCCATGTTAGGGGATACCCCATACTCGATAGAACCGATACGAGTGTATGAGATTGCCCTAACCCCTGAGCCGTCGTAAATACTTGCTCCGACTTCTGGAACACGAATGTAACCACGGTCGATAACAGTTGAACCAAGAAACTTACCATCGTAGCAAGTAGTTAACATAGTTGATACAAAAGATGAATCTTGGTAGAGGGAGCTTAACAACTCCTGAGAAAAGGTAGTGTCGATAACTCGTTCGCTACCATTGTCCTTGATAAAGGTTACTCTAGCCAACTCTTCATTTGCGTTAGCGTAGAACCTAGTAACATAAGCCTTGAGGGCAAATACTGGAACTACTCGAATACCCACTTTATCTAGGTCTAGAGGACTTCTAGGACGAGTAATTGACCTACCCATCTTGTTACGACCTAACTTTAAGATAGGAACTTGCGACTCATCACCCTCTAAAGTATCGAAACTATCTAGGTGTTTACCATATTTAGTTATAGCAGTCTCAATATCTAGAGATGCCCAAGCAGCTGCAATTTCTAAACAAGAAGTTGCAAGGAATTTGTCGTAGGATGCTTTCTTTTCACCAGTACTCTTTTCATAGCGATAAGTAGGAATTTCAACGTAACATAAGTAATTACGAAGAAAGTACTTAGCAGATGCAAGGTAAGGTCCGCACTCATCTTTAAATTCACCCATTAAGTACTCACCAAGACTAGCAGTCTCACCGTCAGCGTCACGCAACTTCAATAAGTTTACTTGTTTAGGATGTACTTTCTGACCAAACGTAAAACCAATTCCGTCGTCAGCTAAGGAAGTGACTACATCCTCAATGACTGCTCGTACCCCATTTCTTGCCCCTAGCAAGTCATAATCAACATTTAAATCGAAATCTTCTACTGCAAACATATTTATTCTACCACCTTGAATTTTATTTGATACCCCCAAGTACATTAATCTACTGGGAATTGTTTATTGTTAAACACTACAATGTAGTTATATCTGAACCTTAAGGGATGTTCTTTGTAATAATCGTCGTCCAAGCTAACCGTCATAGAGTCCAACTTAGATAATAGATTAGGAAATTCCATACCCTTTAAGCGAATAACCTCTTGCTCTCTAAACAAGAAGTAAGGGTAATTCTCACCAACAAAATTAAATGCATTGATATGAGTTACCCCATCCTCTACGACAGGTAATTGTAACTGAACTACTTTAGCTTCAGGGTAGTACACAACTTGAAACTTTTCCTCTAAAATGTTACCGTACTGTAGTAAGGAGAAAGTGTACTCCCCAATAGTGCTACCCCAACCATAGAAGAGGTTTGCCTGACTGTATAGGTAAGCTAAGATACTCTCTAATTGGGAACGATAATGCCGTCCCTTCTCCGTTCTAGTCATGTAATACCCTCCCTAATCGTAGTAGATAACCTTAGCTGGTTTAATACCCAACTTCTTGCACCAAGCAAGATACTCACCGTAATGTTTACCGAAAGCACTTTCTGTACTACCTTCGTAACCATCGCCACCAGCTTTTCCGGACATTTCGTGTTCTTTTTCACCTCTTAAGAAGTGATATTCGAACTCTTCGTCAGGTGAACAGTAGATTCGAGTTGCCTTATAGATAAAGTCGCAGAAGTCTTTGTATTGTTTTCTAACTTCCTCTAGTTTTGCTTTACCACCTGGGGTGAAGTAAACTGCTAAGTTTAGTTTTTCTGGTACCCAATGTGAATAAATTTTCTGGTATTTCCAGTTTGAGAAAGCGAAATACCCACTAGGAGGGTCTAACTTAAGGACAAAAACCTTACTAAAGTAGAAATCTTTTGCTTGTTGGAAATCAGAATCAGATAATCTGAATTTATCCCAAATAACTGATTCGTAAGGTCTTGGATTTGATTCTGCTTGAATTGCAATGTCTTTGACTTCAACCTCTTGATTAGTTTTACCTTTAGAAGTCCATTCCCAAATATAAGCGTACTTTAAGATGAAAGCGTCATTATCTGAGTCATACTGTAGAGAAGAACGTCTCTCGAAACCACCTTGTTCCAGCTTAGATACCCCGTTGTAGAGGGAGGTTAAGGTTTGACCTTTACCCTTACTTTCGAGATACTTGGTTAAGAGGTAGGAATACAACTCTTCATGTTCTTTAACTTTAGATTTTACTAAATTTATTGCCATTTTAAATACCTTTCAAAATTTTAAACCTACCACCACTCCGTATTAGTTATCTTCTACCACTCTTTCTTAAAATTAGCTAATACCCTCTTTCAAAGAAGTTGCTAATTCTAGGAATACCCCTCTTAGTACTTCACCAAGCAAAGTTACATTCTTGTCACCAAAGTACTTCATGAAACCATAAAATAACGGTAGAGGTACAGGACGAGAACCTTCTTTAAGGTTTTCTAAGTACGATGCGAAGTCTTTACCGTTGTAGTATTGACCTAACCTGTACTCTGGACGTTTACCACTAGTGGATTCAACGCTGATGACAGATACCTTCATACGAGGGTCTACTAACTGGAAACTACCCAACCTAGGAAACTCACCACTAGTTGCATAAGTTAGGAGATAACCCAACTCGCCATAGGTGAGAGAACCTGCTAAATCTGTTGGAGAATAACTAGGTAAGTACTCTTCAGCGAGATTTAGGAAAGATAAACTACTCAATGCCGAGTGACGAGTAGTAAATCCTTCTTCGTTGACTACCTTACGAGAACCATCATACTGGAAAGTACCAAGAGATTCAGCGCTCTCATAACTAGGTTTAGATTTTTCAGAGTCGTCAACGTAACTTAGATAAACCCTACCACACAAATTTACTAACTGTGTACTTACGGTAGCAAAGTAACCGTTACTGCCAACAGCTAAGTGCTTATGTACTACCTGTGTAGCACCATTTCGATTTTCTAAAATATCAGCTACGATTTTGGAGTTGCTGGATGTTTTTGTTGCTTTCATGGATTCTCCTTTCCAAGAACGAATCTCGACTAACTCGTTCGCTAAAGAGTTCTAGCATTAGCGAATCAATCCTACCTTTGATAGACTCTGAGAGGTTGAATACCCTAGATAAAGGGACATAAGTGTCAGTTGCCTTATCTACTACTGGGGAGTAAACTTCCCAATAACTTTTCTCAAAGTCAGGAACTAGCGTCTTGTAGTCATATTTAACGTAAAATCGAATGATAAGACCGTCACCTAAACTAGAGTAAATAGGCTTCTTAGATGCCAACCACTGCTCTAAGGAATAATTTTCAAGTACGCTCTCAAGAGGGGAGAACTCCCCTCCTTTTAGTTGGAGAGGAACTGAGATAAAGCCTTCAGGAGTTAATTTCATACCCACTAAAACTTTGGCTACCGAATAACCATTGTAAGAATACTTGTTATTCCACTCTTCTACGAAAGACCATACATTACGAGAGTCTTTTCTAATTTTAATTTTCATACTACTTCAATCCTAATTCTTTGATAGCTTGCTTAATTGCTAAGTCTTTTTGTTCTTGAGAGTAGTTACCTTTTAGAGTACGGATGAAAGTGCCTTCGTCCTGCAAATGGAAACCATTTACATAGAAATCAACTAAACTAAATTCAGGTTTAGGTGTGTAAGAACCTTGCTCAGAGAAAGTAAGCTTCAATCCGAGGTCGGAGATTAAAGATGATACCCCAAGACCTACTACCTGCTCCACATCTAAATACAAAGAGGAACTACCGTCAGCGCCAACTAACATAATAGGACAGCCAATGTAGTCATAGTCCCCCTCCAAGATAGAAGAACTACCTAAACTAATAAAATCTCCTGTGATACCATAGAGATTGTTGACTAACGGTAAAACTTCGGAGGTATCATAATCCACGCTGAATGCTCCGATAGGAATTAACTCTTCATAGTCGTCATCCTTAAGTTCAGTAGTATATACATAATAGTCACTAATACCCAAAACCGTAATATTTTGGTATCTTAAAGGAGTTAGCTCTTCTTCTAAGTTTTGGAAGAACCCATTATGTCCAAGTTCATATAACTTCAAGAAAGACAAATGACGGTTTAGGTAGTTACCGAATAACTCGTGAATTTTAGGGTTGCTAAAGACAATTTCAGAGTTAAGTACATCTTCTAAGCAAGGAGCAATATCTGCAATAGTTACGAAAGGTAAGATTGTAGTGTTTAGCACCTGAGATACGGGAATGCCCCACTCTTTTGATAAACCGAACACAAGAGGGTGAGTTAATTCATACTTACCTAAACGATAACCACCCTCAAGAAGTAACTGATAAGTGACTTCATTCAACTGTACCATACGAGAAGTTCCTGATACCCCCGTTGTAGAGTAGGTAACACCCCATGTCAAAGATTTAGACGCCTTAGCTTTATACATCTTGATGCCATCATAGGCAACATCGATAGAAGAGCAAGCTTCTCTATACTCTAGAAGTTCACACATCAGTTTATAGAAGTCGTTTTCTCGACCTGACATCAACCACTCAAGATAGAATACCCAAGACTTCAATACAATGACACCGTCTTGGAACTCTAGGTTGATACCCTCTTCTGAGTAGGCTTTAAGGAAATCAGATTCAGAGAATACCTCAGGTTCTACCGTGTACCCCATATCAAAAGCCTCTAGCAACTTAGCTTTATATAGACCGAGGTACTTTCTCTTCAAGTCGTAAAACTTCTTAGGAGAGATAGAATAGTTTTTGGTGAACTCTGACAAATCTTTATACATACTTTTATTAACCTCACAATACAAGATAATCAATAAATCTATTATACCACAAGAAAAGAAAAAATAACAGTCCCTTAGAGAAACTGTTACAAACTATTATAAACCGATAAAGTGTCAACATTAGCAGAGCAACAATAAATAAATTGCTTATATTTAGTACCTTTAGGTGTTGCACCTTCGTACTTCAGAGGGTACATGAGTCCTTGTACCCCTCTCATTGCGATGACTGCTGCCATAGCACTATCAACTACCTTTTGTTGACCACTATCAGCATGGTAGATAAGAGCCTTACTACCAAACTGAGTTACAGAAATGACACTTACTGGTGCCAATTTAGGAGAACCAGTAAAACCGTCTTGCACATACTGACCTGAACTGCGGAATGTTCTGGACAACCCAGTATTGAAGTCAGCTAATACAATATTTTCTCCTAACCTACCGAACTTTACTACCATAACCAAATACCTTTCCTTTAATGGAACTACCCTTGACCGCCCCGAAGTAACGAGAATCATTAGATACGTCACGATTGTCTCCTAGGAGGATGTACTCGTCTTCGCCTAGAGTTACTACCTCTTTGAGGATACCCTTATCGTAGTTTACGTCTGTGACGTAGGGTTCTTGTAACAACTGACCGTTTACATACAAGTCATCGCCTACAAACTGTACTCTGTCTCCAGGCACTCCTATAACTCGTTTAACGATTGGAGTACCGTTTTCACGAGCAATGACTACATCGCCACGTTCATAAGATACCCAAGGGAGTCTATTAACCCACAACTTTTGACCATCTTCTAAGGTGTAGTCCATAGAGTGACCTGAAACTGTTACCCTTGATACCGTATTTTGCGAAACTAGTACCCCAAGCACAAAGGCTGAAACTACTACCAACGTAAACTTAGCTATTTTCTTGAACACCGAGAACCTCATCTAATTCTTTGTCTGTAAGGGATGCTAAAGGAGTCAAGGAAGTTGCTTCATACTCCATAGCATTGTAAGACGGGTCTAGAGCAGTTACTGCAATATTTTCGCCATCATCTAGTACATAATCTTGAGGATTCGACACAACACCCAAATTAATTAGCTCTGATAGTACAGAGTGAATTTCTTTGTCAAAGTTTAGACCACCTTTTGCAAACAATATTTGTGTACTGGTATAAGTTAAGTTAGGTTTATAGGGGATAATGCAAAGGTTTAGTACCCCATAACCCCAAGTCTTAATTGACAATCCTGAGTATGATTTCATCTTTTTGGTTGAGATAGCCAAGGCATTAAAGTTAAGTTTATACAAGACAGACTTAGGTAAGATGTAAATGTAGTGTTTACCAGTGATGTTGCCTTTGTCGTCCTTAACATCTATGTAGTCAACGTAGTCATACCCCTCAGAGTCTGTTTTGTGGTTGTAGGGTAAGCCTATCTTACGGTTGGAAATCACTGCTACTGCATTTTTAGGTAGTTTGATATCGATTGTGAAGAACGAGCCGTCTTTCTTTACACGGAATTGACCGTCAGAGTTTAACAACCTTCTCTTTAGTTCAGTACCCCTTGGCAGAAGCATTACGTTGGTTTCGTTTAGCTTGTCGTAATACTCTTCGGTAATACCTTTAACGTTGTAGAAGTCCTGTTTAGGCAATGTACCTGTAGGTAACTTCAAATCATAGATAGTACCTTGCGGTGGTACAGACGAACGAGCCTTGTTAAAGTCTTTTTTATATATTTCATCTAGTGTTGCCATACACTAACCCCCTAGTACCCATTTTCTTCCAAATATTTCATGATATTTATTCCATTAATATCTGTTTTATAAACTACAGCGAGCCTACCCTTAAAAACAGAATATTGCGTTGATACCTTTATAAATTGCTTGCCAAAAGTATTTGTGCTATCTAGTAGTCTAACAAACTCCCGGACGTCAAAAGTGAATCTAAACTCTGGTAAGCAAGAACGATTTCTGCGTAAGCTGGTACTGAAAGGTTGCATCTTTACCTTTCGAGTATCACGCATATTACGGAGGGAACCAAATGTACCATTACCTACACATAACGAAAAACCATTGTCAAATAAGAACATGGGCTCATAAGAATTAGTAACCCTGTTATATCGTACCCCAAAGTTGGTTAAGTGCCTATCGATATTGAGTACCAAAGTATCTAGTTCTACCATGCAAGTTAAATAAGCTATAGTGTTATTGCGAGATACGCCTAGCCTTTGAAATAGAGAACAAACATATTCTATTTTTTCAACACTAGATAATCTATTCCATACTACCTTTTCCCACTTTTCCATTGAGTCAACTTTGTTTATATTTCCTTTCTTTACTTCCCTATTTACCATGTTGTAAAATGGGGTAAAAGTAAAGTTAGGTTTGTAAGATGGTGACTTACATACACTAGGATTGCTACCCAAACGATAAGGTATATAAGGTACAGGACAATTAGACGCTTGCAAAAAGAGTGAACACAAATACTCAGACATAGCTTCGCCCAAAAACTTATCTTGCTTGTAAAGATACCCACCTTCAAACCACTTAGTTTGATTTCCAGCTGGACTTTCACCTAAAGACTTGAAGTTAACCATGAGCCAAATACCTCCTCTGCACCAAAGTTGTCGTCATCATACTTAATCCAACATTCATCATCAGCATCAGCACCACGATATGTTTTCATTTCTTGATACTTGGATAAAGACTTACCACCGAAGTAAATCTCATTTCGGTGACTTCTACCTTCAGAGATACGTCTATCAAGAATATACTCCTCTAATTGGGGAGTTGTTAAACCTTTTGCCCAATTGGCATGAGGTATTGGAGCCACATAGTCTAGGTCTTTGTGAGCCACTAGACGCTCATTCTCAAAGAACAGCTCTATCATAGGGTGATTTTGAAACATAAAAAATGCATGTTCTTTCATATAGACACCTCTTTCTAAACTAACTTACAGAAGTCTGCAATATGTACTTGCAGACTTAATAAATCAGTTTAAACTAATTCTCCCTAACCTTACCAGTCTTGTAGTCGATGGTAAATCCGTCCTGTACGTTGTAAAAAAACCGATTACGGACAAAGCTAGAACCATCAGATGCTTCCATGAGTACCCCAATAGGTAATAACTCATCACCCCTATAGTAAGGTGTAACTCGGTAAAGTACACTATGACCACTGGACTTAATGTAATCTCGTACGTCACCCTCTACCTGAGTCATAAACTTTTGATTAAAGGAAATCGTACCCGTTACTAGGTTGTCAAGGTCATTCTTACCACCTAGAGTATATGCAATCAAGTGACTTCGGTCATATACACCACCCTGTGAGCGACCTACCCAACCTTTAGGGTTAGGTAATTCGATACCCTTGCGGGTTTCAGACGCTACTAAGTCGTCCTTGGTTACAGTAGCGATAGCTGTTGTAGCTCGACCATACATATCCTGACCACCGTAGGTGTAGTAATGTGTAGTGTTGAGACTGTTCAACTCTTCAGTGGTGAAGTAAGGTTGGTCGTTATTGATAGTAATTAGTTGAGTACCTGAATACTCCGGAATACTTTTACCGTCAGAAGAATAAAGACCACTACCCGCTTGCTTACTCTTGGAAACTTGTTCAGTCCCTTTATTGGCGATACCTCTAAGCTGAGGTAAGAAACCTTTGTAATGTATTGGTCCAAAGTTACCACCAACTACCAAGAAGATGAGCGCTGCAATAATGATTAAGCCTATGAAAGTTCTAAGACTCTTAGGCTTATAAGACTTGTTATACTTCTTAGACATGGGAGTACCCCACTTTCTTTAGGAAAGCATTCCATGAGCGAACTGGGATTACATACTTAAAGAGATACCCATTCAGCCTACTATAGAATTTTGTAGGCATGTAGAAAATTTTTCTTGCATTGGTTCGGTAAGCTAAAGACAAGGAAGAACAGAGTAAATACTCATCTCCTACCGATAGAGTGCATCCACTATCGTAAGCACCTTCACTTAAAGCTCTAAAAGTAACATCATAGGTGTGAGCAAGGTCTTCCAAGAACGAATACTGAGCTGGGGAACTAACTACATCTAAGAGGACGATATTGAACTTATCTTTTAGGATACCCACAAGGGCATCGAAGTGAGGAGACTTCTTGATTTTGTGAGGATACTCAGACAAGTAATTATTCACCTTCTCATTGATTTGTTGAGCTGTTAGGGAACTGTCTTCTTTGATGAAGTAGTCCTGCAACTCGTCGATTGTTTTGCTAACTTCTAATACTATATCTTTGCACTCAATAAATAAAGTGCGCTTTTCTGTCATAAATCTGCTACCTCCAATAAATTACTTTTTTTAAATAGGCATACCCAAGAAAGCCATACAAAGCCATACAAAGCCATATAAGAGCCGTTTTTCGATACCCCTGCACCGAGAACCCTATCAGCCTATAAAAAGCCTAAAATAAAGCGAATAAGCAAGAATAAGGCGAACAAGACGAGAAATACCCCACAAGCTACCACAACCCAAAAGGCAAGTTGCAAAACAAGGTACAAAACGCTAGTCCAAAAGACAAAATACAACAATGCGAGAATAAATATGATAATGGCTAATACTAACATAAGCACTTACCTCCTCCCAATTTCTATATACCTACATCTTACCATAAATGGAAAGAAAGAGCAAGTCACTCTTCTAGACTGTATCCTAGAGAAGTAACATACTCTTTAGTATCTTTTAGCTTTTCTTTAGCCTTTGTTTTCAAGTTCTCAGAATAAGAGCTTATAAGGTTTATGTCGGACTCCAAAGAAGTATATTCGCTAGGTTCGATAGGATAATTCTCTAACTTAGATACTACCTCCGAGTAGATATTCCTATCTAAAGCAACTGAAATAAGTTGAGACAACAACTTAGAACGAAGAACTGCGTTAGGTTGTTGGCTAGTGGAGTCCTTTAAGGAAATATACTCAGCAGGAGAGAATGGTTTGTCGGACTCTTTAGAGATTTCTTTGCTAACTGAGAAGTAAGATAAGAAGTTATCTATTTCTTTAAGTTCCTTGGCTTTTACATCATCTGGTAAGTTCTCGTTATCGATTGTTGATTTTGCAGAAATTACATCAGCTTTAGTTAAAGTTGACTTCAAGTCTGAACGAGATTCATCACTGTAGAAAGAAGTTACGATACCCAATTCGCTAGGTTGTTGAGCTACCGTATCTTTCTTAGAGTCTACCGTAAGAGTAGGCATGTAAAGTGATAAGATTGTTGAGAAAAAGAATACACCAGTTAAGATTGCAAAGAAACCACTGTATTTAGAATACCTAGATACTTCCTTAGAAAGTGTAGAGTTATTACGTTTGAGGTTTTCTACTCTTCTTTCAAGTTCGTGGTAATCTTTTAAAGGAACTTGCTCTTCTTGTTTAGTTTTGATAGTTGCCTTGTTGTACCCCTCTAAGATGTTTACCTTGACTGCGTTGAAGAGGTTAGCTTGTTCGGGAGTGTAGTACTGGTAAATCATATCTCCGTCTATATAGAGGTCATAATCTTCGCCGAGATACCCTACTGTTTTACCCCTACCAAGGAAGAAATACAAGGCTTGTAGGAAGTTACTGTCTGAGGTATTTTCATTAAATAAATCTTCATATAATTTTAATACCAAACCACCACTAACAACACCTTCCAAATCCAATATTTTATGGATAGAGTCTCCAATCTTTCTAAATTCTGCCGTCATGAGTACCTCCTTGTGAGAACATACCCCTAATATTTTCCGACATTCTATAAATAGAGTGTTCATGGACAAGACGGTAGATTAGTAACTGACCAAAAGCATATAAACCAAGTAGAACTATAGTAAGCTCTGTACCAAAGAAATCCCAATACTTAAGTAATACTACTACTAAAGGAGATACCAAAAGCAAAAACTTAACTAAGTCATAAAGCATTCTATCGTGGGAGTTAATATACTTCTTAGGTAAACGTACACCTTCCTCGAATAGCCTTAAGCAAGTATAGTCTAGCAAAAGTAATGAGAAATAAGAATAAAAACCAATTAAAGGGTAGATATTGTCGCTTACGAAACCAAGACCACGGTAAATAACCGAGAAATAAAGACTTGCTAAAATAAAGAGTACCTGTACTACTAAAGGTAACGCTAATCTAATGGACTTCCTCAATAAGAAGAAATAATTAGCTAAATACTTAGACAAAGTAGATTCTACATCTGACATACCAATACCACCATTCTAAAAAGATAAATATATTTAAGCTATAAACAATGGCAACAAAAAAGACTCCTAATGGAGTCTTCTCTATTTTGTGTAGTTAGACTATGTTAGTCTTTTCGCTTAGCAAGTACCCCTAGACCTCCAAGACCAATAAGGCTTCCAAGGAGAGATAGCATGCTTGTTGCTTCACCTGTATTAGGGAGTGCTTTTTCAGTTGCTTGCTTAGTTTCAGCTTTTGCTTGAACTTCACCAGTTTTGGTTGCATTAGTGTTAGCTTTGACTTCAGTAGTTGTAGGTTTTGCAGTGTTGTAAGCTACGTTGACTGGTTTGTTTTGAGCCTTAGCATCCACAACATCAACAACTTTACCGTCAGCGTCAAGAACAGGTTTAACCTCTCCACCTGCTTTACGGATTGCGTCTTCTTTGTCTTTCAAAGCTTGCAAGCGTTGTTGTTCTGCAAGATATGCATCATGTTCAGCTTTGAGTTGCTTGAAGTTCTCATACCCTCGAGCCTTAGCTTCTGCGATACCCTCAAGACGAGCCAACTCTTCCTTAGCAGTTTCCAACTCAGCACGGAGTACACCAAGTTTAGCATTAGCATCAGTAAACTCTTTGTCCAAAGTCTTAAGGACTTCATCACGCTTAGTAAGAGCAAGATTAAGAACTGTATAAGTGTCAGTAGCTTCTTTAGATGCTTCACGTTTACGAGCAAGGTCTGCACCAGCTGACTTACGAGCCAAGACTGCTACATCATGAGCCTTAGTAATAACTTCCAATTCACCTTTGGCAGTTTCAAGAGCCTTGTCTGCTGTCTCTTTTTCAGCCTTAGCTGTTGCAAGAGCTGACTTAGCTTCTGCAAGAGATTTAGCCTTTTCAATAGCGTTTGTTTTAGCTAGTTCAAGAACTTCTTCAGCAGTTTTTAGGGCTTTCTTATCTTCAGCCAACTGAGTTTTGGCATCTTCAAGAGCCTTTTCAAGAGCTGGGAGGTCAATCTTGTTCAATTGGATATCGGACAAGTGTTTGCGAGCAAAGTAAAGTTCATCGTCAGCTTTACTATACTTAGTCTTAGCAAGATATACCCCTCTTTCTGCTTCTTTGAGGGCTGTGTATGCACCGATGTAAGACTTCTCAGCCAAGTCTACCTTTTCCTGCAATTTTGCAAGCTGTTCTTGTTGACTTGGAGCAGTAACTACTTTCGTCTTATCAAATTTTGAATTATTTGAAAGTAAGTTATCTGAAATCTTGATGTAGTGGATTACAGAAGTAAAGCGCTTGTTAGAACGGAAACCAAGACCAGTGTACTGCATGTACCCAACATTAGGGCTTTCTGGAAGTACCCCACTAAGGGAGTTTGCATGCCCCCACTTAGCATGAGAATCGTCGAACAACATAGACAAGATATCGTCATAGATACGACGTTTAAGGTCTGCAACAGTAGTTGTTTCGTCGTCACTGAAACCTGCAAGCTCACCCAAAAGTAAACCGTTGTCTTTTTCCCCTACCTTGCTAAGAGCATCAAAGTCGTGACCATACTCTTCTTTAGAGGTACGAGCCACTTCGTTAGCAATACGAATTGCATCCTCTGTAACTTTAACAGGGTCTGTACCGAATTGTTTACGAAGTTGGTTGATAAGGTCTGCTGCGAACAAAGAAAGCTCTTTACGAGTTTCATAATCAAGATTGTTGATATCTACCTTTGTGTTAAGGTCTTTCTTAGATGCTTGAGGGTAGTTTAAGTCGTAACGATAAACTTCCCCACCATCGAAAGTAATCTTACCAAACTTCTCATACTCTTTGAAAGCGAGCGCTTTTAGTTGATCAGAAAGTTCCTTGCTTGGGTTAGAAATGTACTGTTTAAGAAGATTTACATACTCCTGACTTACGTTGACGGTATATTTACCACCTTGGTCAGACAACTCTTCTTTAGCACGGTCAAGATCGGATTTGGCTGCTTTAACTGCTTCTTCTTTTTGAGATTGGTTAGCCTTAGCATCATTAAGGTCTGTAGTAGCTTGTTTAAGCACTTTTTCTGCAGAAGATATCTTGTCTTGGGTGTCTTTTATAGCCTGTTCTTTGTCTGCAACAGCCTTTTTACCGTCGTCAAGTTTTTTCTGAGCCTCATCTACTTTTCGCCCATCAACTCTAACTTTTACAGTAAGACCATAAGCTTCTTTGTCGAGTGTATGAATATCAGTAGTAGATGAAAGAGAATCTACCTTATTCTGAGCCTCAGCTACTTTGTTAGAAGCATCTGTAGCAGTCTTTTCAGCATTAGATACTACCCTAGTTTGGACTTCAACCTTTTCAGCAGTTGCAGATACAGACTTATCGGCATCAGCTACAGTCTTTTCAGCAGTTGCAAGCTCACTGGCTTTCTTGTCAGCATCTGCCTTAGCCTCAGCAACCTTTTCAGGTGTGACAGTCTTAGCTTCTTCTACCTTTTTAGTAGTGTCAGCGATAGACTTCTCCGCATCTGCAATGTTTGCTTTAGTAGATGCAACTACCTCTTTTTGCTTAGCTACATCCTGATTAGCTTTATCTGATTCAGCTTTAGCCTTGTCAACATCTTGTTGGGTAGGAACTTTAGGTTTAACCTCATCCTTAGCAACAACCTTAGTTGCAGGCTCATTAACTGCTACCTCAGTCTCACTGGCTGATACCGTAGTAGATACCCCTAGAGCCGAGATTGCAAGCGTTGAAATAACTGCACCAGTGCGCAATTTCTTAATGGTTCCGTGACCTTTGGTGTTTGATGGTTTGAACATAATATATGTACCTCGTTTTTATTTTATTTTTGTAAGATAAGTAATAAGTAGATAACTAACTACTAAATACCTAAATACTATAATACAAGTTTATAATAAACTTAATAAAAAGTAAAGGAGTTTGTAGAAATAATTTTAGGAGTCTGTAAATACCTATAATACTACTTACAAAAATAGCTAAAAATACTAAGAAAACCATATATCTACCTTCTGCAGTCTGAAATAAATAAAAGAGCCAACCCTTTCGAGTTAGCCCTTCTACTAATAATTTTTGGGGACTGTGTTAGAAGTGTTATTGGTTGCGACGTCGATATAGACCTGCAAGACCAAGAACAGAAAGGATTGCCATACCCACCATTGGGGCTGAGCTTTCGCTTGTACCAGTGCTAGGCAACTGTGGTTGCTTAGGAGCTGGTTGCTCTGGAGTTGGTGGTTTTGGAGTAGTAGTCTTAACTGTGTTAGAAATGTAATCTACCCCATTGACACGGTTAATGTACTTGTTGTAGAACTCACCGTAAGCGATACGCTTCATTTCAATTGACGCATCAGCACCAAACTCAGAAGAATCAACTACAGATTTAAGGAAATCTTCCTTAAAGGAGATAGTAATGATACCGTTTGCTTCGTCATGGACTGCTTCAGTAAACTTAGTTACGTCTTCGCCAGTCTTGATTACGTGAGTACGACGTACTTTAAGACCTTTAGCTACCTTTTGACCAGCTTTGACAACCGTTCCGTCTTCGAGAGTCACGTCTTCTTTGAAAGTTGTGTCTTCTTTGACTTCTTCAAGTTGGCTAACTGTAATGTCAGTTGTAGCAACTACTTTGTACTTACCTAGGTATTTGTCACCAGTTTGGTCATAATCGTCAATGTAACGATATTCCCATACGTGACTACCGCGGTTAGCTGGAAGTTTAGCACCACTCAAGAGGTAAGAGAACTCTTGACCGTAAGTAATGGTACCCCCATTAGCTGATTTACCGTCAACCACTACATCCTTCTTAGGAGTCAAGTTAGGTACATTATTACGGACTACGTTACCGTAGTAACCATTACCAAAGTCAATTTGGAATGTTTGGTTTTCATACTTACCAGTGAAACCTTTGTTAACTGACATTGGCATGTGGAAGAAGATGTCTTGACCAGTCTTCACATACTTGTCATAAAAGGCTTGAGAGTCTTTAGCTACCCATACATGGAATTTCCCAAAGTTAGATACATCAATACCACTATCTTTGATGAACTGTTGCACAAACTCTGGAAGTTCGTCCAACTTAGAAGAGTCTGCTTCGTAGAAGTCTAGACCTTCTACTTTTTCACCCTTAGAAGTTACTGCATAGTAATCTTTTGTGACAGGAGTTACTGCTTTTTCTGGGTAGTTTTCCAAGTATCCGAAACCTTTAGCAATAGCAGACTTAGAAGATTTATCATTAATGTATTGGTCTAAATCCCACTCAGCAACGTAGTAGTTAACGTCTGTTTGTAGGAGAGCCTTATCGTTAATGTTTTTACCTTCTTTGTTAGTGTTATTCTTAACAGGTTGGATTTTGTGGTTACCTCCTCCATTAGGGTTACGTGGGTCGTTAGGGTTGTTAGGAGAACCTGGTGTGTGGATACGAACTCTGTTAGAGTAAGAAGTGTATCCGTTAGGATTTTCTCCCTTAGAACCACCGTTAATGTCCATCTTGAACACGTTTTCGTAAGTAGCACCATCATTTACTGCTTTGTAGATAACAGTGAAAGCTGTAGGAGTATAAGGGACAGTACGGTCAGCGTTAGCTTTATCGTATTCTGCAGATACCCCTTTCACTTTGAGCAAGCGAGTAGAAGTGTTGTACGAAATATCCCAAGATTTGTTGACTTTCTTCATACCTGCAATATCAAGTTCTAAACCTTTAGCGATATAGTCAGAAAGAACAATACTAGTTGTAATAGGACGTCCTGCTGGTAACGCTTTTGGTTTCAAAATGAAGTGGTTTGTAGAGTTTTTAGCAACAGATTCGTTGTTGACGTTTACACCATCTTCGTTTTGAGCAAGTTTCTCAACAGGAGAATTTTGACTCAAAGCAGTCAAATGATAATGAACTGTTGGAACTTCAGGCTCTTTAGGAATTTTATTGAACACTGGGTCAGCTGGGGCAGTAAGCTTAGACACTTCTAATTGAGGCTCTTTTGGAACTTCTGTAAGTTTCTCTGGAGAATAAGGAGTTGGAACATAAGGAACTGGGTTCCATTCAGTATTCTTAGGAGTAAACTCAATAGGAGTGTACCCTACTGGAGTCCAAGAGGTATCTGCTGGAGAGAAGTTTACCTTTTCATACCCTACAGGATTCCACTCAATATTACGGGGAGTGAAAGTAACTTTTTCGTAACTTACAGGTGTCCATGAAGTATCTTTAGGTGTGTAAGTAACCTTCTCGTAAGATACTGGAGTCCATGAAGTATCTTTAGGTGTGTAAGATACTTCTTTATAAGTTACTGGCGTCCAAGTATCATTTTTAGGAGTGTATGATACCTTTTCGTAAGATACTGGAGTATATTTTCCTGGGTCTTTAGGAGTGAAAGTAACTGGAGTGTAAGTAACTTTCTCATAAGTTGCAGGAGTATAAGTTACTGGGTCCCTATCATCTCTTTTTGGTTTAGGTCTTTGAGGTTCCTTAGGAGGGTTAGGCTTTTTGAGCTGGTTAACTACTGACTTACCACCCCAAAGTTGGAAAGCATACCCCGCCTCATAGAGCTCGAAATCAGATTTGATTTTGCGACCATAGAACTTATCATTATAGTCTGTAGTTCTACGATACTCCCTGGCTTGAGCTTCAGTATAAGTCCTTTCACCCCTAATACCATCAGACAAGTAAGTTAACTTGTGAACAGAACCTTTACCTACAGTTAAGATTGTACCTTGAGGGGTAGCGTAGTAGTCATTTACGTCTGTATACCAAGGATCCCCAGCTCTCCATTGATCTAGACCAGAATCATCGTCAGTTGGGTGAGTTCCATCTGAGTGAATACCCATCCATACTTGTTTACCTTTATAGGTTGTACGAGCAACTTCTGAACCTGGAGGATTAATTACTGAGCCTGTGTCTTCATCATTGTTATATGTGTGACGAACAGCCTGCCTGTAATCTAAATCAGAGTAAATTGTAGTAGTACCCAAGTTTATAGGTTCACCAGTAGCTTCATCAAAATAATGAATATCCCACTCATTATTCAAGTAGTTATATGGGTTAAAACCAATAGGTGATTTTGAATTAGGGTCACCGTTTTTGTTCCACCAAACCCAAAGACGAGTGTAGGTATCTTTGTTGCCTGGAATATCAAAACTCTTAGATGGGGTAGTTCTTGAAACTAATCGAGCAGAAATTGTTTTGCCTGAGGTTGTTTGACCTACATTGTGTAATGTAAAGGTTGAACCTTGTTTGATACCCGTTATGATTTTTCCACCTAGACGTCCAGTATCACCGTATAAGCCTTTAGCTACATTAGGGTCTTCTTGCAAGTCTTTATCTAGAGTCATAGTAGTTCTAGAAGTTGCACCTAATCCACCATTTACTGTTTCTAAAGTATCATCCTCATCGAAAACTGCAGTAACCTTAGAATAATAATCTACTGAACCACGTTTAGAGTCATCTAACTGACCATAGAGAGTTACACCATTAGACCTAGAAAGAACTGGTTGTTTTTGAACTTCCGCTAACTTTCTCTTGTACTCAGCTAAATCTGCATCGTACTTAGCTTTTTCAGTACGATAGGTAGCCATAGATGACTCATAGTTAGCGTATGCTTTATCATTCTCAGCTTTTAAAGTATTAGAACGTCGGTCATTTATTTCTTTAGCAGAATTAGACCTTCTAGCAGTTTCTGCTGCTGCAGAAGTAGACCTTTTAGCATTTTCAGCGTCTGCTGCTAAAGAACGTTTTTTATTTTCCTCTACAACAGAAGTTGAATTCTTTTGATTGTTATTTTCGATAGCTTTTACCGAATTTGAACGCCTTACATTCTCTTCTGTTGCAGATACAGACCTTCTATTATTTTCAGCAATTACAGAATTAGATTTATAAACATTATCTTCTGTTACTAATTTTGCTGAAAGAGATAATCGAAGATTCTCCGCCTTAGCCGATAGAGAACGACGTGTATTTTCCCCAACTACAGAGATTGATTTAGAATTATTTTCCGTCTCAACGTCTTTTGAAGAGTTAGAACGACGAGCATTCTCAGCTTTTACTGAGTTAGACCTACTGTTGTTCTCAGCCACAACTGAATTAGATTTAGCTACGTTATCATTCTCAACATCTTTTGCAGAGTTGGAACGTCGTTCGTTTTCAGTTTTAGCTGAGTTTGAACGTTTATTGTTTTCAGCTACTACCGAATTAGATTTAGCTAAGTTGTCAGCTTTAACTTCTTCTGCTGAATTAGAACGTCGCTCGTTTTCCGCTTTAGCTGAGTTAGAACGTTTTTCATTTTCAGCTTTTACTGACAATGATTTAGCATTGTTGTCGTTTTCTACTGCTTTTGCTGAGTTAGAACGTCGTTCATTCTCGGTTTTAGCCGAAGTAGATAAACGATTATTTTCAGCGACAGTTGAGTTGGATTTTGCAGTGTTCTCTTCAACTACTTTTTGAGCAGATGTAGAGCGACGAGTGTTTTCTGCGTCAACTGATTGAGATTTTGCTTTGTTTTCAGCATCAATACGAGTAGAGTTGCTAAGGTTTCGAACTACAGTTTCAGAGTTTGCAGTAGATTTACTGTTGTACTCTGCTTTCTTAACTAGGTAGTCTTTGATAGACTCTTTGTTGATGCCTTGTTGTTCTGCAAGAGAACGGATATATGCTTGATACCCTTCTACAGAAGCACCGTCAGATGCTTTTTGAATGCTTTCAGTAACCTTGATGATTGCATCTTTGTGTTGTGCAACTACTGCTGCAGTGTCTGCGTCCAAGGTTTTGATAAAGTCATTGTAAGATTCTACCGCTTTAAGGTGAGCTTTATCCAACTCGTTGTTAAAGGCTACAGTAGAGTTCTTTTGGTCTACCCAGTTAGAAACTGCAGTTGAGTGAGCTGTAGCAGTTGATTTCAACTCGTTAGATTTTTCAGTTTCTTTAGCAGTGATAGACTTAACTGCTTTAGCAGTATCCTCAGCAGTTGAAGTTGTTGGTGCTACCTGAGTTTTGTCTTGAACTACATTTACACCAACTTGTTCAGCTTTTTTAGCTTCTTCCTGAACCTTAGTGTGGTCGATAGTTACAGGTGTTTCACCAGTAACCTTGTTTTCATTGCCCAAGTCTGCTTTCTGCTTGTCAGAAATAGCACCTGCAGGGGCATTAAGGTTAGTTGATGCGTTACCTGTTGGAGTTTCATTCTTGATAGTAGATTCTTTTACTTCTACACCTGTTTCTTGTACTTTAGGTTGATTAGCCTCTACTACCTTTTCGTCAGCACTTACCGATGGAGTACCCATAGCAAGACCAACTGCTGCTAATCCTAGGACAACACCTGCTGCTCCCCCCGATTTCATAGTACGGATTGAGCCGTGTGTCTTCGTCTCTGAACTATATTTCATGTATCCGTTCACCTCGCAAAAATTATTAGACAGTTTTCTGCACAAAATATACGCAGAAAACATACAGACAAAGTACCCTAGATGTAATTAACTAGTGAGCAGACTGAAATAAAAATAAAGAACAACTACTTAGAGTTGCTCTTTTAGACTACAAGTACCTAGGATTAAGATTTATATTAAGTACCCCTACTAGCGTATTCAAAGCTCTACCATCATAAGTTGGAATATCATTTAACTTTTTAGCGCCACGTTTCAACTGTTCTGGGAGGTCTGGGAATGGTTGGGCAAGATTCATACCTTTATACTGAATTCTAAAAGTTTGAGCCTCTTCTGGCGTGAAACCGTAGTAAATTAAGGTGTCTACCATCTTGTCAAGTAGAGGGTTATCTTCGTGGACTACCTTTGCTCCACCTTCTTTCCCTAAAGCTTTAGCCTCTTCTAATGTAATTTCCTGACTAGTATTGCTATTGATGTACCTACGATGAGGTGGAGTGTAAATGAAGAGGTTTCCAATATCAACTGTGCGAGGTAAACCATCAGCATCTAGAACGAAAGCATGTTCGTCAATGTAGCGAGCATCGTCCTCGTCAGAGAAAGCATACTCATCTTTCGTTGCTAACTCTTTTACACCGTATGGAATATTAGAGCCTTTAGGAAACAAGAGTGAATACCCCTCATTAAGCTTGCCGTATTGCATTTGCCATATAAGGGTTGCTAAACGTCTAGGTGACATACTACCCTTAGGAAATGGGGATACAATACCATCAGCCGAATCACCTCGCAAAATCTTGTAAAGCAAAAGCGTATTATAAGGAACATACAAGTTGTTGAAAGCCGATAACCCCTCAACCACCTCTTGGAAGTTGTTAGGTGTAACTTGAATGTACCTATTCTTTTCTAGGTCTTTGCTTTCTGCCCAAGTAAATTTCTTACTTCTGAAAAATACAGATACCTGTTCATCTACTAAAGGTAGCATATCTGCGTCGTTTGTGATAACATCAATGTAGTAGTTAGGGTATTGTTCTTTTGCACGTTGGATTGCGAGAAATACGAGGTCGTCTGCTTCCCAGTTGTGCATATAGACACACTTGACCCCACCCTTCTCGAGTAAGTCTTGTGCTAGGGATACCCCTTCATACATAGAGTTCCCCATAGACTCACGCTTACCTTTGTACTCACCATCTACTCCAGTAGGTTGTTCCTTCATGAAGTAAGCCTTACGGCAAGGGCAAGGACGGTCAAAGCAGACTACGGTAGGGTGTTTACCACCCTTAGACCAGTTGAAGATGTTTTTTATAGTACCGTTAGCGATTGTGGTGTCTACGACTTGAGATACCCCATTTACTTTCATAGTACGTGAAAGTTTTACACCTGCATAGGAGAAATTGTGAGCCATGTGGTTGAAGTCCACAATAATGACTCTGTTACTTTTACTTGTTGGATTAAATGTCATTTTTAGCCTCTCTATTCTATGCCTAGACTAACTGCAATAGAAATAAAGTACTCAAATAGTCCATCTATCACAGATTCAGTTAAAGTTACGTCAAAATACAAGTTAAGAGTGTACCTTATAGAGGAATGGTCTATAGATAAGAACTCTAACTCTTCTTTAGAGAGTTTTCTAGTCTCTACTCCAAATTGGTCGAAAGACTCTGCCAACGTTCTTATGTTGTGGGTTCCACGATACCTACCATTTATCTTAAAGAGTATTCTTTTTAGTAGTATCTCCATAAGTATTGTGGAAGTGAGTATGTAAGGTATGTAGGATAAATCCTTGCAAGTACTCAAACTAGGGCAAGAAGAGTTATAAATTTTGACTAACTCTGTTAAAGGTAAAGGAATGTCTTTATCATAATAACGTTGAGCAATCATACAATAACCTCCTCGCACCCTTCAGCGAGCATACGGTTTACAGAACTCATACCCCCTAGGATATCATAAGACAAGTCGTAATCAAAAAGCTCGTTATAAGCCTTTTTTGCAAAGGACTTAGAGGACTCCTTATAGATGGAATCTATGTCATCGGCTAGGACTATAACCATAACCAAGCCTGGCTCCCAAATGAAAGCTCTGTAAGAGCCTTCTTTAAGTTGTGGTGTGTCGAATAACTGTTTCATATTGTTTGTTACCTTTCATTTAAAACTAGTCTTCCTTTTTAGGGGAAGAAGAAATATAAGCCTGAAGTTCAGCTTCGTTGTCGAGTTTCCAGTTGTCGTTGGACTTCCATTCGTAAGTGCCGTCCTTGTAAGCTACAAGCTCAACAGTAGGACTATAAGAGTACACAGGCTTAGGAGCGCCCTGATACCCCTTGTACTTTTTAGCGTAGTAAGACTCAGCCTCACCTTTAGAGGTCTTACGATAGAGTTTCATACCCTTGATAGGTTTGGAAGTGTAGGTTCTTTCAGCCTTGTTGTAGAAGATTAGAGTGCCTTTATTTCCTTCCATATCTTCATCAGATACCCCCAACAGGGATTGGAATGTCTTCTCAAAAGGATTAAGAGTATTATCATTAGTATGATAATACAAGGACTCGGCATCTTTACCGTCAACTAAGGAGTATGCTTCTTCATAACCCCTATTAACAGAAGTCTTAACAAATCGAGTAACTTCTGTTTTCTCTGGTTTAGTGTTGTAGTACTCTAGGTCAGCAATTACTTTGTTGAAATCATCACTACCTTCCTTGAAATAAGTATAGACAGGAACTACAGTAGAGGATTCAGAATATGTAGTAATCGATTCAACCTTATCTGTTGTATTTACTGGGCTTAGTAAACTATAAATAAGAATAGATGTAATAAAGATACCCACAGCTTCTAAGCAAGTTAGTAGGAAAGAACCAAAACTACAAGTAACTCTATCTTCAATAAAAACATAAACCCGTTTATACCAAGGAGTCTTAATCTTTTGAGACATGCTAACCCTCCTTAGAAACAACTGACATGACTACCGTTTCCTGTGACTTACCTTTAGGCAACCGTTGTACTGAGAAGTCCCACATAAACACGATACCCTCGTCCGTAAGTAACTTACGAGCGTTGACTAGATGCATACCAGTTTCGATACCCTTCATGTTTCCAAGTAAGAGAATATCTACTTCTAGGTCTTTAGGTAGATTGTCAGGGTGGTAGGCAGTTAAGCCTCGATTACCTAAGTCTGCTAAAGAGTTCTTATCAATGTCCACACCAATGTATTCGTGACCTAACTCCCTTAGGTATTCTGCGAATACCCCTTTACCACAACCGAAGTCCATGACTACCAATCCATGAGAATCCTCAACCAAACTATCGAGGACTCCTCTAACCAATTTAATATTTTTACTTACCATCTAAATACTCCATTAAATAATAATCTTCAAGTGTGTACTACTATCCATTGAACTCTGGATTTCCTGAATAGGACACCCACCATAAGACCATATAGCCTCAGCTACATCTAAAACAGACTGGAAGTCAGTTTCAGTGTTGTCGATTTCGACAAGAAAGCCATCTTCCTTAACCAAGTCTAGTAAATCTTTTACCGTCATACTATCTTACCCTTTCCACTACATACAATCCATCACGCTTATAGACGTCGTAACTAGGATTGCCATCACCCAAAGTAAGAGAAACGTCGCCCAAGAACGAGAGTGGAGACTCTTTGGTTGCAGATTCGATACCCTCAAAGTCACTAGGTTCGAGAATACCGAGAACCTCTTCTCCACCGTCAATAATAACCTTACCTAGTCCTTGACCGTAAGTGTACTTATCAAGCTCAGTTATACTATCTAGTTCAACGTAGTCTTCTACATCCAAAAATCCTTGCTTATTTTTATCTACTTTCATAATTATACCTCAAATTTTTTGATATACCTATTCTACCATCTTAGTAACCAAAAAGCAAGAGTAATCAAAAAGAAGTGCAAGACTTTTACACTTCTTTTGTAGTTATTCTGCTTTAGGGGCGTCTTCGTAAGCCTTGTCGATTTCGGCTTGGTTTTCGACTGAATGTACTGAGTTTAAGTAAACCTCAACCTTACCATTCTCAAGATACGCTACTTTCATAGAGTGTTCAGTTTTGAACTTCCAAGGAAGAACACTGTAAGCACTACCATATTTGGCTCTGAGTTCCTTATCTAACTCTCCCTTATTACTAGAGGAAGTAAAATAAGAAACATTGTAACCTTTATAGGTGTTGGTGTCTTTGTTGTAGAGGTAGAGATACCCTGTCTCACCTATTGTAGTAAATAATCCTTTAGACAAGCCTTGAGATCCATGAGTAAGTGTTACTACTGATCTACCAATTAAGCCATTTCCTAAGACAAGTTTACTAGCTGTATAAGAACTTTCATCAATATCTTTTAAGAAAGGTGCAATCTTACTAGCCTGCTCTTCATCACTTGGAGTCCAAGACACTAAGATGGGACGGATGTTACTATCTTCGTTAAAGGTAACAGTTTCAGTCACTGGGGAGCGTCTTACATAGTAAATACTGTCCAATATACCTTGTGTCCACAACATAAGTACCATGAAAACTACCGCTCCGAAAAATAAAAGTCCTCCACCGAAACGGTTAAAAAATGTCTTCAACTTCCCTTTCATTGTTACTCCTTCATTCCTCTTGTGGTGCTTCTTTAAAAGCATTATCCACCTCTTCTTGGTTGGCGACTTTAACATCGTCGTTAAAGACTACCCTAGCTGAACCACTGTCTAGATAACTAAGAGTCATCGATATATCTGGTTCGTACCGTACATGCAAATAGTCATAGGCAGAACCATACTTTTCTTTAAGTTGATGTTCTAAATCTTTTCGATTTGAACGTTTCTCAAAACTCCTAACTGGGACAGATTTGTAGGTATTTGTTTCAGTGTTGTAGAGAAACAAATACTTCATGTCTGTAGGAGGTAAGATACTATTTCTAGTTGTAGATTCATATCCCCTTGTGACAGTAACTACAATACCACCATGCGTGTACTTATTGTGAGAGGGTAGGTCTGAGTCTAACTCCTTTAAGAGAAAACCTAGACCTTGAGAACCATCTGGTAGGAAACCTTCAATACTAATGTAGATAGGGTGTACCTTATCTTCTTTTCTGTAAGTAACTGTTTCAACTACCTTGTCGCTTTCACTACTAACACCCAGTACTCGCTCGAAGAAACCTGTAGCAATCCCCACAACAACTAGAATTAGGGCAAGAAAACACAACAATGGAGTTAAGCACCCATTTTCATGTGAGTCTTTTAGCTCTTCATTCATAGAGATACCCCCTAATTAAAGTAACCAATAGGAAATACATCTTCACCAGTACCATTTAAGACACCGTTATCATCATACTTTAAGTTAATGAAGTAAGGTCTGCCGTCTTTTTCTACTTCAAGATGAACTCTAAAGTCATCCTTAGACACTAAACCACGTTCAATTTGGTCGCCAAAGTAGTTAAGGAAGTTAATACTATCCGACTCTAAGACCACATCAAACCCTACCTTAGACAAGTCTAAAAGATGTTGAGACAAGGCTTTACGATAGGTTGGGTGGAAGTATGCTTCTGGTTTGTAGAAGTAGAGGTTAAGTGACTTAACACCATTAGCATTTACATGTGAAGAGGGGATAGCTTTAAGTTGAGATACCTTTTCTTCAAAGATTTCTACATTTGCATTAGATGGGAAGTCAAGGGAGATACCCCAAGAGCGTAAGGCTTCTAGACTTACGAAACCTACGTGACGTGTTTTTCTGGATTCGAAGATAATCATTGTTCACCTCTACTCTGTCATTCCTTCAGGCATCATAGATGCCATTTCTGCGAGCATTTCTTCATGAGTGAGAGGAACTTCCTCTTCTCCGTTACCGTTGAGCCAGTCTTGGGCTTCTTCCATACTAACTGGGAGTGGAACGTTCAACTCGTCGTCAGTACCAAACTGCAAGTAGTAGTTTAGGAAAGTAGCTAGTTGAGTGGCTTCTTCCATACTGAGGGAGATACCCTTACCCATACGAGAGTGGTCTTCGTTCCAAGAACGGATATCTAGTTTAGGTTCATTACCATTCCAAGATACCAAGTTCAACTGAGTTGACCAACCACTAGGTGTAGGTTCACTAATAGTTGCAATCTCTTCTACTACTTCGTAACTGAATTCTTTTGACATATACTTTTTCTCCTTTAAATTCTAACTAGGTATATTGTACCACAAGTGAGGAAATAAAGAAAGTCCTATGTAGTAGAAATACATAGGACTTAACTTTTCTTTTTAGAAACATTAGGACTTCTAAACCTTACTGGTTTTGTTAAAGCCTCCTCTAAAGGCATACCACCTTGAAGTCTAGTCTTAAGGGTTGCAGGCATTATATTGTAAGCTCTACACATAGAGTTAAAAGAATCATACTTGTTACCTAAGTGGTCTTTTATTTCTTCACCAAAGAAACTTACAAACTTAGTTACTGGTTCAGTTAACGCACGCTCAATATCCCACTCTCTGCTCATTCTATGCCTAAGAATTGGGTCTGGAATACCCCAAGCAGTTGCCATGTCAGATAAACGAACAAACTCTCTACCTAAATGGTCTTTATAGACTACTCTATCACCTCGTAACTCCTTATATAAGCCAATGAAAACATCCTTACTAGGAGGCTGAAACCCTAAAAATTCTGTTACAGTAAAGAACTCTTTATTCTCTTCTATAAAGTTTTCGATTTCTTCTAAGTAACTACCTAAAGGAGTGTTAGTTTTAAAGGTTTTAGCAAGGAAACGTACTTGCTTCTTATCTAACTTAACAGTTGGTGTAAGAGAATAAGACAAGTTTGCAAACTTTTTGACGTGTTCTCTAAACTGTTCTTCGATCATACTCTCAAACAGAGGATACCCTTCTAACGCAACTAGTTTGGATTTTGCTTCTTTTATACCCAACTTATAGAGGGTTGATAATCCTTGGTAGTAACAATACTGACTAAGTTTTTCAAGTATCTCTTTGTTACCCTTAACTTTGAAAGGTGAAACATAGTTAGATACAGATGAGTCATACTTTTTAGTTATATAGACAACACCTTTTGCTTTTGTAGTATGCTTATTTAAAGTAAAACTACCTAGGTAGAAATCATGATACAAAGTATTTATATCTCGAATACCTAACTCACCTTTCCCTAAATTATAGGTTGGTTTAAGAGGAATTGCATTTCTCATAAAAAGCTCAAACAATCCTGGCTCGATATAAGGCACAGTTCCGTCAGAAAAATCTAACACAAGATTAGATTGAACTTTTCTTACAGAAAGTAACTCTTCAGAACCATAAGGAGCAGAGCGTTTATATAAATCTCCACCCTTAATTAAACCACTACAACAAAGCCTGAAAACCTCAGAATTAGATAATTTAAGATAATCTTGTAAGTACTCCAAACTAGGATAAACTATCCCATCATACAAAACAAACTCAGGTGAGATTTTTAAAAGTAACTCTTCTTTGCAAGGGTGTACCATGAACTCCTGTAATGATATAGAGAGAACGTCAGTTAACCTATACTTTGAGTGGACATCTTTTAAAGAGATACCCTTTGAATAAAATAATAGGTATTTTAGCATAAAGGTAATCAGAGTACCTGTATCAATTATACGATACTCACCTAAAATCTTTACTACAAAAAACTTAGACTTAACCTCTATTATATCTAAACCCAAGGAATTGAAAGTAACTAACTTATACTCTCGCTTAACAATAGAAAGCAAATCATCTAAGTTACCTTTGAAAACCCTACCTTTATAGAGCAGACTGTTACCACTCTCACCTACAGTAACGTTTGGTAAGAAAGTTATATTTACACCATCCCAGTAGGCTATTTTTCTTTTAATATCTCTTATCGACATTTAAAGTTATTTTACCTTTCTTTCCTTTTACCTGTTAAGGCTTCCTCAAGTGACCAACCTCTTCGAAGTCTTCCATCAAAGGTTGATTTAGATATACCCCAATGAGCCAACATTTCTGACTTTGTAGGAAAACTGTTACCTAGGTGGTCTGAGCAAGTAACACCTCTACGTGTTTGGACAACTCTCTGAGATAAAAAACGTGTAACCTCTTCAGTAGACTTGCCCTCGTCTAACATCCTTAACAGAGTAGTTGATGATACTTTATACTCCTTCGCCATACTCTTAGCAGAAGAGAAAACCCTACCTTTGAAATCCCTGTACTCTACAGGTTCCCTAACTAACCTAGTAGGAGTAGTTAAGGACTTCTCTAAAGACCAACCACTACGTCTTCTTCCTTTATAAACCTCTAAAGATATACCCCAATGTTGAGCCATCTCTTTTTCTGTTTTGAATTCTTTTCCTAAATGGTCTACTCTTCCATCTTTGAAATTTTTATAGTTGGACACAATCTCACCTAAACTCATACCCTTATCTAGACATTTCAAAAAGTATGTACGAGAGAAACCATACTCTTTAACAAACTCTAATTGACTTTTATAAACTTTACCTTTGTACTCTAGAACCTTTTGCGTATAGAATAACTCCTCTAACTGTAAATTAGAAAGAACACCCCTACCTTTTAAGTAGTTAAAGATATATGTCTGAGATTTATCTGAAATCATAGAAAGGAAAGTAGAGAAATTCTTAAGCGGATGACCACCATCTCTTTGGTAAACCTTATCTTTATATAAGTAACAACCTAAGGACACCTCAACAACACCTATACTCTTAAGACTTCTAAAGGAATATCCCTTATCTGTTAAGAATTGGATAACTATTTCTCTTGAAATTTTACTAGTGTAAGAACCATTACGCTTTAACCTTGTGACTAATTTACCTCCTTTAACTGTATTTGATACATAAGGTAGCCACTGCCAGTTGACCTCGTCCCAGTAAATTATGTTATTTAGAGTATCTAATAAAGCCATCTACTTACTCCTTTTGCCAGTTAGCGCCTCTTCTAGTGACCAACCATTTTTACGACGTTTTTTAAAAGTATTATAACCTACTCCCCAATATTCAGTCATTTTATTATAAGAAGAAAAACAATTACCTAAATGGTCTTTAACCCGTCGTTCCCCTCCCTCTGATAACAAAATTTTTAGGGCTTCTGCAGGAGTTTTACCTTTCTCAGTGTGGTAAGCTAGAGATGAGGTACTAACACCATACTCTTTAGCCATAAGAGATATAGATTGAAATGCTTTTCCATTAAAATCTAAACACTCTTTACTAATGTGAGTTTTATTGATAGGTGTAGTCAAGATCTTATCTAAAGACCATCCACGATTTTTTCTGCTTTGATATAATCTATTAGATATACCCCATGCAGTTAGCATATCCACTACTTTGCTATATTTATTACCTAAATGGTCTTCAATTAACTTGTTATTGTAATTAGATACCATCTTGTCCAAACTTAAACCTTTAGACACCCACTTTAATACAGTAGACAGAGGTATTCCATAATCTTTTGCCAACTCATAATAACTACTATAAACCTTGTTGTTAAATTCTATAATATCTCTCTTAGATACTAGAATTTCTACCTGTTCTTCAGGCAGTGCACCAAGTCCTTTAAGCCTTTCTCTAATACCTTCAACTCTTTTACCTGAAATTAAGGAAAGTAAAATAGGCAAAGACTTAATAGGTTTACCACCTCTTTGGTAAACCTTTCCTTTATATAAGTAGCAACCTAAAGAAACTTCGGTAATACCCAAGCTGGAAATAGGAGATAAAGTGTAACCCTTTTCTTTTAATAAACTTAAAACCCCTTCTTTAGAATTTACCCTAATAGAAGAGTTTTCTTGGCTAAAGAGAACCTGTTCTTTAGTTTTATGAAGTCTAACATTTACGAATGGTAACCATTTCCAATTAACTTCGTCCCAATATATTACCTTATTTTGCTGGTCAAGTAAAGCCATACCCTAGCACCTCACTCAATAACTGGAATACCCTTGTACCCTTTAGATAGAGCATAAGCGTATGCCCATGCTGGCTGACCTGGTGCAGATACAATCTTTAACTCAGTTTGGACTTGAACCAATAGCATGAAACCGTCCATGTTTGCCAACTCGTTTGCCTTCTCTACTAATTTGTCATACTTAGAATCGTAACCCTTACCATAACGATAAACCTCTTCTAACTCTACACCTAAAACCTCATCAAATGCCCACTCAGAACCTGCTCTATCAAAGACTTTGTCACGTTCTTCACGTTGTTTTCTTTCCTCAGATTCAGTAAGAGAATAGTTTTTGATTTCATCAAGCATACCATGAACGAAAGCATTGTCACCGTGGTCAATAACGATTGCACGTCTATTACCATTCTTACGGAGAGCTCTATAGGCACGTTGATAGAACATTGGATAAGAGAACGTAGTTGAAGTTAAGACTACACAGTCACACTCTTTCATGTCAAAACCTTCTGAAATCATATTATAGTTGCAGAGGATTTTAATCTTACCTTTACGGTAGCGGTCAATAATAGATGCAACGTCTCTAGACGACATTGAAGAGTCGATGCTTTCTGCAGAGATACCCCTTTGTTGAAGAAGTTTAGCGTACTTTTTAGATGTCTCTACGTCAGGTGCGAATAGGACAGTTTGATAGTTTTTACCATACTTAAGCCAAGTGTCTACCACATCACCATAAACTGTACGTGCCTTAGGGGCAGTACCACGGTCGATAGAATACCCACCTCCCACATTTAGCTTATCTTTTGAGATAGAATGGCTGGCAACATCTGAGTTGCTAGGAGCGTAATATACGAACTTAGACAGGTAACCATGGTCAATTAAATCTTTTGTTGTAACATCAGATTGGATTAGGTTTTGATAGACACCAATCAAGTCTTTGTCATCGTTACGCATAGGTGTGGCTGAGAAACCAATACGCTGAGCGTTAGGGAAAGCCCTGAAGACCTCTTGGTAGCTGTCTGCTGAAGAGTGGTGAGCTTCATCAATAAGGAAGATATCGATATTTTTAATCTTTTCCTTATTACGGTTGACAAGGTTTGCAGAAGATACAGGTACGTCAATACCATGTTCTTTTAACAATTCTGCAATCTGATAACGCACTACTACCCAAGGAACGAGAACTACTACATCTAAGCCCTGAGATTTGTAGAACTCAGCTAATTTTGCAATAATGTAAGATTTACCTGCACCTGATGCAAGTTGAATAATAGAGTGTTCTTTGCCGTGAGCAAGCACTCGGTCGAAAATCTCTTGTTGATAATCTCTAAGTTTAATCATTTAATACCCTTTCATAAGGAGTTACCTACCATAAGCAAAGTAGATACCCCAATATACGTATAAAGCGAGCAAAAATAAATATTTCTACTCTATTATATACTACATACAAAAGAAAAGGAAGTCCCTTTAAGGAACTTCACTTGCTGCTTACAACCTAGGTTTAATTAAAGACTACACCATAAGCATATTTGAGAGCAGATAGGTAGTCTGGGAAAGAGTTACAGTTATAACCTGAACCCCCACTATAATCGGAAACTATCTCAACCTGCACATAGTACCTACCGTTATATAGAATGATAGTAGTTTCATAAGGAGTCTCTGTATGACTATTGTAATATCTACCACTAATAGAACTAGTTGTTTTACCATAGTTAATAAAACTGTAGTAATCTGATTCAGAGTCCCAATCGTGTGAGTAGTACTGATAGTCGGAATAAGGAAAACCTACCGTTGCTTCAAGATTTAAAGCCTTTTCAATCGCTGCTGCATTGCCACCCTCCAAGTGTTGTTGGAGGGAACTTACGTTGTTTTCTTCTGTCATTTAGTTATCTCCTTTTCTATCTTTTCTACAAATATCTAAGATTAAAGCTTCTACTTGTACAGACTCCAAAGCCTCTAAGTAGTCTTTGGAGAAGTCTACGGAAAAGTCAGCTCCATTTACCTCTTTTACTAAGGTAACATAACTACCATTATGATGTAGGATAGTTACATCGTAAGAACTTCCACTACCCCTTTTGTTTAGAACACCAACTAGAGTAGGATATTTACTAGCCTCAGAAATAAGAGACTCATACTCTGATTTAGACAGGTCATCCCAATGTTCTTGGTAAGGATAGTCACTAGGGTTAAAACCTAAAGACTCTTTTAAATTCATCTTACGTTCTAGCAAAGAAATTTTAGCATTTAATAAATAATCCTTCATTGGCATTGGTCTGACCACCCTTCTTTACTACTTTGTATGCAAACTGTAAGGCGTCTAAGTAGTCTTTAAACACCCCAGTTAAACAACTTGACTTAGTGTCGCCTAACTTACTAACCTCTACCTGAACGTAGTAAAGTCGTGCATAAAGAATTATGGTAGTCTCAAAATTTAAACTATTACCCTTGCCTTCTACACACCCTACAAGAGATGGGTAAGTAGATGCGTCTGAAACAAAGTCTTCATAATCTTCGTAACTATCCCAATCAGAGTTAGAATATTCAAAATCACCGTTTGCAAACCCTAACCACTCTTTTAGGTTAAGCTTCTCCTGTAATGCGTTAACACGTCCGTGAACTAGGTGGTCATGTAAAGTTTTTACTTCCATAAGTTTATACCTCAATTTTCATTCTAATACTATTTTAGCATAGATGTAGAAAAATAGCTAGTCCAATTAGACAAGCTACTCTCTTCTTTTAGATACCCTACTAGTACAGGATTTGGTCTGGTAATACTACCTGAATATAGTAGTCTACCTTATCGTAGATTTTAAGACTAGGGTCAGATGGAATGAAACTAACCTGACTCTCATGAGCGACAAGGACAATAAAGTTGTTGCTGTCCTTGTTTTCAGAGATTTCCTTCTTTACGTCTTTTAAAGATTTTAGACCGAAAGGTACCTCGTCAATCCTAGTGTTATTAGCGTACCCAACCAGTTGGTTGTAGGCATTTTCTAAGCTAGAATAGACACTTAAATTGTTTTGACTACCTCTTTTAAGAGGAATTAAGGGAGAGTTAGATTCCTGATAGCGTCTTTCACAAACGATATAATTGTACATTACCATGACTTATTACCTCGTTACACATTAATCTTTAAGAATACTCATCATCTTCACAAAACTTAGCACGCTCACCTTTGTCATTTAACCAATACTCTTTACCGTTTGCAGTCTCGTAGTAGATATACCCCTCAGAGTCTACATACAATGGAGGTAAACCAAAATACTGACCAATCACAATTTGCTTACTCTCATGGCGTCTATGCCCATGTAATTTAAATGCTTCCTTCATTTAGATACCCCTACTATCGATAGTTCCTAAACTTGCGACGGATATAGCGACGGTCGTAGTGGACTGAGAATACGATAAAAGGTTCTGAACCAGTTACAACCAAGGTATTGTATAGAGGAGTTTGATTTTTAACCCTTTTCTTACTATCAACATCTACGACAGTTGCCATTGTAGTTGGGGATTCAAAGATTGCGGTGATGTTAAAGTTACCATCTTCCAACTCAATAGAATGGTCTGCTAGTTTACCTACTTTTGTTTGAATATTTTCCAAATGCAATTTCATGTTTTTACCTACTTCCTAAAATACTTTCTACCAATGGATAAGTTATTTGCCACTTGACACCACGGCATACCCCTAAGGCTGCATATAGACTGGCTAAATCGTGAGGGTATTCCTTACACTCAACACGATAGCCGTTATAATTGGCTAAAAGGTTTGCATAGTGCATTTCTGAAATCATTATATACTCATCTCCGACAGAGTAACAATCACATAAAGAAAAGTTACCTAGGGAGTTTGTTTTTATTTTCTCCTCTATTAAAGGAGTGTAGTTACGATACGATTGGTCGCAAGAAAGCCTAAATGAAAGGAAGATGGAGCCGTCTGAATCGAAAGACATCAGAAAGGTGTCACGGTGGAATACCTTGAAATCTTCCGTTATTACGAAACCATCAAAGGTTTTTAGGCTTTCTAAAAAAGCTATTACCTCTGGACTCATAGTTTGCCATACTCTTCGATTCTATTATAGGTACTGGGAAATGCAATAAAGTCAATTAGCGAACCAATTGTAATAGCAAACCCTAAAGAAATCCACACATAAAGCGCAAGTGAGATAAAGTTTTCGAGATGTAATACATACTCATTAAGAATGTAAAATAAGAGAAGAACACTTACAACCGAAATAAATGCAACTGTATTCTGCAATAAGATAACCTTCTTATAGGACTCATACTCTCCAGTTTCAATAGAATACCCCTCAAGAACTCGAGTATCGCCAACCTTATAGTATTTAAAATACTTGATAGGTGATTCAATACGCTTAAGTAACTCCCCAACCATACTGAACTCAAAAAGGTTAGGTTCTCTTACTACTACCTTAAAGTCTGTTTGACCACTAACTGGCATTAAAAGTCCTAGCATATACTGCTTTTTCAAAGCATTAAGTTGTTCTTCCTCGATTTTTCTTCTCTCATTAGCTAGTCGCTCCTTTTCTGAGAGCTTACCTTCCTCTAAACCTAGTAAATAACCTAGTAACATTAAGCTATACCCCCTCTAATATTCGTTAGGCATGCTTGCCCAAATTGCGTCCTCCCTTGTACTCTCGTAAGAACACTCCTCCATAACATCTAAATCACTAAATCTTTTGTGTCTACCCCAACTATCTGCCTCTTTAGAGTAATAAGCGAGTTGAGTATCAACACCGAAACCAAACCTTTCACCTATTTTACGAGTCTCTGCAACATTAGGTTCTGGAATGCAAGAGAAACAAACCCAGCTCCTTCCCCTACCTTTAGGATTGAAAGTATAGCAACGAGTACCCTTTTCTAGGGTACAACTACACTCAGCACAAGTTCTGTCAGTCTTAATTGATACTATTTTACAATTAGAACTAGGATTTAAGAGAAACTTGTTTTCTTCATAGATTGTGCCACCCTCTGCATAAATAGTTTGCAAGTTTACAATTCTACTCATAATTTAAACCCTTTCTATATACTTCGTAGTTAATAGCCAGTAAAAAGTAACTACTATAAGATAGAAGTCAACCAACTACCAACCTTTCTAAACTATATAAAAATTTTACAGTATTTAGAGTAAAATTGCAAGTAAATCTAATAAAAAATTTTGCTTACTCTTGACCACTACTTTAGATAATGACAAAAATAAGCAAAATTCTGAACTAACTAGTTTATTGCTGAGTTAGATACCCTGATCTAAGGTTTCTCGTAACGCTTTTGAGCAGAGAGGTCAATACCGTAAGTCTTGATGAATTCAAGAGCAGACTCTTTGCTTATTAAACTACGTTTAAAACCTGCTAGGTTTGCACTTTCAAATAAGTGGAACCTGATGTGACCTGCACGGCAGTTTTTAAGCTCATCAATGGTTGCTGCTTTGCAGTCCATCTGGTTTGAGTTCCAAGAACTAGAATGATTAACTAGTACACTAATCGTTGAGGAAGGTCCAAAGATAAAGTCACCTTCCCTTAAAAGACCGTCATATACGTTAGTGTTCTTTGTGACACGAATTAAAGCTAATTGTTTCATATTTATACCTTACCTTTCAGTTGTTGAACTTCCACCAACTTGACTATCCTCATCTTCACCTAAGATGTAGAGGTAGGCTTGCTCCGCTTGCTTACAAATACTAGGCAACTTAGAACCAAAGTCACGGATTGATTTCGCCCAGTTTTGCACATAAGCGATAGAATTTGTTTCTTTAAGAGTACCTGAAGTAACAAAGTCACTAATACCAGTCTCCTGACATAGAAGAGCTGCGGTCATCTCTGCGATACACTCTTCTTCTGAGTAACGAGCTCCTGCAAAACCGTCAGACATGGTTACCCCAATACGATTCAAACGCTCAGCATGACCAGTAGAATGAGCCAACTCATGGAAAGTTACAGAGTACTTAGCGTCTGCCCACTTATAGGCTTTATTAACATGGACTAAATCTTTGCTAGGATTGTAGAAAGAACGTCCGTCATCTACCTCTTCGTACCTAACACCTGAACGTTTGAGATAATTAGCAATTACACGTTCTGGGTCTTCTCTGGAGATTACCAATTCGCCAGTGCCGTCCTCTTTGATGCGACGAGGTAGCTCATTACCGTTAGAGTCCTTAAAATGACGAATGTCAGCTACGAGAGAATACTTCAAGACATAGAACTTGGTGTAATATTTTCCGTCTTTCTTAAAAACAGTACCACCACGACTAGTTTGATAAGACTCACCATCTTTTAGAGGAATTTCGATATCTTCGGGTTTAAGCTGAGTAGTTACTTCACTATAGAATACCACAGGAAACCATTCGATACCCTTTTGGAACTTAAAGTCAGTACCGTGCTCTTCATTGTATTTGTTGAGCTGATTTTTAGTCATATACTCTCCACTAGGAAGAATCATACGGTTAATACCACGATACATCTTCTTAGATACCCAGTTGATAGATACACCAAACTTGTGAGGGTTCTGCCAAGGCATAACACCGTCTTTTTGGACTCGTTTAATAAATGAGTCAGTAACTACGTCGATTGCTGTTTTCCTTTTCTTTTCTGACATACCGAAACCTCCCATTAGAGCAGAAAATAATAGGACAGATACCCACTATCCAATTAAGATAGGTACAATCCTAGCAAACAAAATAAATAACTATAGACATTATAGCACAACTGACAACAAAAAGAAACCCCCATTAAGGAGGTTTCATGACCGACTATTTACGTTTGTTACGTTTCTTTTTAGCCTTTGGTTTCTTTTGTTGAGTAGTTTCTTCTGCAGGAGTTTCGTCCTCTAAGACATCAGTTTGTGGGAGGTCTTCCTCTTCAGTAAGGACATCAGTTTTAGCTAACACCTCATCTTCGGATTCAGTAAGGACATCAGTCTTAGCTAGTTCTTCCTCATCTTCAAGGAGTACGTCAGTTTTAGCAAGACCTTCTTCCTCTTCAGCGAGAACTGTTGTTGCTTCGATACCCTCAGACGACTTGATTGCATCAGATTCTTTAGGTGTTGAGAATGGTTTTTCGCTGAACTCGTCTTCGACTTCAACTTCTGGAATATCTTGAGTAGATACTGTAACCAAGTCTTCAACACGGATACGGTCAGAAGCGTTACCAGTTTCTACGAAATCAGTTACTGGTTGGTCAGAGCCGTTAGATGAAGAGTAACTAGCTGCAAGCAACTCAGCCTGTTCAAAGGCAAGTCTATCTTCTTCATCGAGCTTACGTTTACGACGGAAACCAAGGAAAGCAAGGAATCCTACAACTGCAGTACCCACACCACCTAAGAGGTAAAGTAGGTTATCGTCGTTGAAGATTGAGAAAGCCAAATCAGAACTTAGCAAGAAGTTTTTAACTGTTACAGTTGAAAGGTTACCTGCCTCGTCTTCGACTTCTACTACGAACTCGTTACGGTCTTGACCAGTAGACTTCATGTCATAGTAGTAAAGACCAGTTTTCTCATCGTAGAGAACTTTAACTTCTTTACCGTTGAGGTAAGCCTTGATATACTTAATCTTAGAAATATCACGAACATCGATTGTGATACGTTTTTCATTAGACTTATAACGTCCTCCGTCACGGATACCCGTGATAGAGATTTGAGGCGCTTTGTTGTCAATGATGAACTGGATTGTACGACTTGAAGAACTGTATTTAACACCAGTCTCTGTTTGAGAGAATACTTCTAAGGTGTAAACACCGTCCTCAGTAAAGTAAGACTTATCGATTGAGTAAGTATATTCCCAATTACCATTGACACCACCAGTACGTGATACCTTGATAGCACCCTTAGGAACTGAGATTTCCTTGCCGTCACGGAAAATCTTAATAGTTGTTTTGTCCGAGTTAATCTTATCTACGTTAGATTCAACTAACTGGACATTTGAAGTCAAGGACTTAAATGAGTGACCTTCCAAACCTTCATTAACGATTGAATAAGAAGAACCGTTCTTGTTGATTGAGAAGTTTTCAGTTGTATCAGATACTAACTTACCATTACTGTCGTATGTACGAATGTAAAGCGTGTAGTAATCATCTTTTGCGATACCCCTTATACGGTAAGTTCCGTCATGAAGTTCAACGAAGTCAGATGAATTAAGTTCTCCCTGTGCACGTCCGATAAGCCTAATTTCTGTACGAGAAGTATCAACCACTTTAGTATCAACCGATACCCTAAGGTCTAAGCTATCAGCAGAAGTAAAGGTTGTTGTATCACCGTTAGTTGCTACAGAACTATTCTTACTTTGGTCACCATACAGAGAGTTACCACCGACTGTGATGTCTGAGATACCTTTAGGAGCCTCACGAACGATAGGAGCCTCTACTTTAGGAACCTCAACCTTCGGCTCTTCTACCTTAGGCACTTCTACTGGTTTTTCTGGAGTGAAAATGTCAGTAGGATTCAACGGTGATAGGTTGTCTGACGGAGCTGGAGCAGCAGGAACTGTTAAGTCTACAGATGGAGCTACTGGCTTCTCTGGTTGAACCGCAGGTACAACAGGTTTTTCTGGTTCTGGAGTAGGAAGAGGTGCTGGAGTAGGTTTAGTATCTTCAGCTGGCTTACTAGGTTCGCTAGGAGTTTCAGGTTTAGCTGGCTCACTAGGTTGAGCTGGCTTTTCTGGTTCAGCTGGTTTTTCAGGTTCACTAGGTTTGCTGGGTTCAGTTGGCTCAGATGGTTGAGCTGGTTCAGTTGGTTTTTCTGGTTCACTAGGAGTGCTAGGTTCTTCTGGTTTTGGGGTTTCCTTATTAGGAACTTCTACCGTAAACTCACCAACCGACTTGATACCATATTTAGATACCCCTTCGACTGTTAGGGTGTGAGTACCTTCGCTTAGCTTGTCAGAAAAGTCAAATACCCCAAGTTTTTCACCTTCTTTAACTTCCACAGTACCAAGAACAGTATCACCTTCTTTGATTGTGTAGGTTACTGTCGGAGCATCACCAGTAACGTATTGCTTTTCATCACTACCGATTGAAAGTTTACCGTCATCAGTTTTAGCTAAATCTAAGCTATATTTCTTATTAGATACGATATTAGCTACTGTTAGGTCGTGATATACCCCTTCTTTGTCTGTATATTTAGCTATCAACTTAGAGTTAGTAGGGATTACATCACCATCTACAGGAATTTCAGTACCATCTGGTAAAACTTGAACATACTTAACTTCGTCAGTGCCAGCGTTGTTAAGTTTCCCTTGGAACTTACCTGCTTCGTTTACTTCCAAGTCCTTGGTTGGATCACCTTCAGATGCGGTAACAGTCTTGTCACCTACCGTAAAGTCAAGAGATACTTTTGGTTTTTCTGCTGGTTTTTCATCTTTAGGTTTTTCTCCGTCAGAGGGTTTGTCGCCATCTTTAGGTTTTTCACCATCAGCTGGTTTGTCACCGTCTTTAGGTTTTTCACCGTCGCTAGGATTTTCTTCCTTAGGTTTTTCACCATCAGCTGGTTTGTCACCGTCTGTCGGAGGAGTCGGAGTCTCACCACCATCTGCTGGAGGGTTTGTTGGTTCTGTAGGATTTTCCTCTTTTGGCTTATCGCCATCAGTAGGAGGTGTTACAGGGTCTTCCTCTTTAGGTTTTTCACCATCAGTAGGAGGTGTTGGCTCCGTAGGATTGCTAGGTTGATCTTCCTTAGGATTCTCACCTTCAGCTGGATTAGACGGTTGGTTTGGCTCACTAGGATTCGCTGGAGTGTCATCCTCTGACGGATTTGATGGCTGGGTTGGCTCGCTAGGAGTTTCGGTCGAACCAGTACCCCCATTGTCAGGTGTACTAGGTTGCCCTTCCTTAGGATTTTCACCCTCTGTAGGATTTGATGGTGTTTCAGTCGAACCGTCACCAGTTGTTGGGGCGTCTTCCTTAGGCTTTTCATCTTCAGTTGAGTTAGTTGGAGTTTCCATTGGAGTACCATCTGACGGATTAGCTGGGGCTGGAGTTTCCGTTGGAGTACCCTTAGAGCCTGTAGATGGCTTAGGAGTTTCATCTTCCTTAGGAGCATCAAATGGATTAGGAGTTTCAGCTGGCTTTTCATCCGACTTAGGTTTTTCTTCACTACCATTTGCTGGAGTTTCTTCAGCTTTAGGTGTTTCAGAACCAGTTTCAGCTGGCTTTTCAGCTGGCTTAGTAGCATCTCCCTCAGTAGGTGTTCCTAAAGCTCCTCCAGGTTTATTGATAGGAGCATCACCCTGTTTGGGGGCTGTTGTTTCAGTGTTTGAATTTGTAGGTGCTTCTGTTGCTGGTTCAGAACTAGGCTCTACTACCTCAGAAACTTTAGGTTCAGTAGGAGTAACCTCTTCTGCTCCTACACCTGTAGTTCCTCCTGCCATAGTTGCTACGGTTAAGCCAAGGGCAACACCTGCACCAATATGACTAGCCGTTGTTTGTTTACTTTTAGACATTCTATATCTAAACCTCCATATTCGACAATTCTTCTAGAAAAACTACTTTTCTAGTAGCGCTAACAGTACCAACCTCGACACCCTCGGATATCGAGTCCTCAATTTCATCTTCTGATATGAAAGAAGTGCGACCAGTTGCTAAGTCAGAAGTAACCATGTCAACTGTAGGAGTAATACCCTTAGACTCGGGTTCCTCCACGTTGTGAGCATTTTGAATGATACTTGCTATTTCATCATCTTCTTCGCTATCACGAAACATCTGTGTGGTGCTGGCAACAACAGATGTTGCACCGATAGCCATACTTGCTTTTTTAAGCTTCTCTATTTGACGTAAGCGTTTTTTACCACTTAATTCGTCAACTGCGTCAGCTATATCCCACTTAATGTAAAGGAAAGCAGATAACACGATGCATGATACCCCAAGACCTAGTAATACTAGAAATAGATTAAACATTGTACGCTACCTCCACTACTTTCTTAGCTTTTTCAAGACTAGATGAAAGTTCTTTAGCAACGTCTGCCTGTCTACCTTCACGCTCTTGACTCTTTTCTATAAGAGAAGTGATTTCATTTAACTTTTCTACTATTTCCTCTTTAGACACACCATCAGCTTTTAGACGATAAGGATAATTGTTTACCAACTCAACACGTGCCTTGGCGATGTGTAAAGCTACTAACTCAGACTGACCTGATACCGAATCAAGTAAGCTCCATTGCTTCTTGTACATCCCTGCATCAGTACCCTCATTGGCTGCCTTAACTACCTCCGTAGGGAAAGAACCAATAGAAGAATATATATCAGCTAAGTCTGAATACCCTTTGGCATCCTTGAACCAACGACTAGCTACTTCCTGCGAAGATGGGTCATTGTAATAGAGCCAATACAAGCGACCTACCTCAAAGGCAAGTTCTTTAAATCTAGGACTCTTTTCAAGCAATGATAGACTAGGATTCAACAAATCAAGAAATTGAGTTTCCTCTTCTTTTGTGAATACCCCGTCTTGTTTGATTGCATCAATAATACCAAAATAAGGGTCTATCTCTTTAGGAGAGTATTCGATAACCTTTAAGTAGTCTGAGAACTCACCTGACTTACTAGCATTAGCTACTAAGACCTGATATTGGTCTTTTAAGCCTTGCTCATAAGACATGTAAGGGGCGATAGATGCTAAACACAAACCAACACCTACAACTCCGAGGGTTACTACCCTATTGACACGCTTACGGAGAATCTTGTTATAACCCATCTCTACTTTGTCAAGGTCTTCTAAGGCAATCTGCAACTCTTCGATGGATTGGAACCTATCCTCTAACTCAGGTTCCGTAGCCTTTATGATTACGTCTGCCAAAGATTGAGGGATATTTTTTGCATACTCTCTTACATCACGTGTAACCTCATAAGTACCTTTAAGTGACTCAACAATAGAGTAGACTTCCTTCTCAAAACCTTTAATTGCGTGTTTATACCCTTTGATTGTTTCTTCGTCTAGAGGGGTAACAACTCCTTCTTCGTCAGATATGCCATTTCGTTCTAAGTTGGAGATAACGTAATCAATGGCTTTAATTACACTAGGTACGAAATTCCTAATATCTCCACCCCTTACTAACATGTCAAGAGGTTTTCGTAATTTCTTCTGTAAACTATTTTTACTTACCTCGTCTAGAGGAATACGCTTTTGAATTGCTACTAGTAAAGCATCTAATACACGTTTCTGCTTACTTGCTACATAGTTTAGGGGGTTGACACCAGTAAAAATCTCAAACATGGTCCAACCTAAAGAGTAGATATCCGAACGTAGGTCAAAGTAACGAGGTCCTACACCTGCCTTAACCTCAGATGCACTAGGTTTAATAGAATATTTATCGTAATACCCTTTAGTTCCTACGCTGTCTGGGATAGGCTGTGTTGGGTCTACCTCTACTGAGATACCAAAGTCTAGCAACATCACTTTCTTGGACGATGGGTCGAACATAATGTTCTCAGGTTTCATGTCCCTGTAGAAGATGGCTGGTTGCCTACTGTGCAGATACCCCAAGACTGTGCAAACTGTTTTTACAATGTTTAACCCACGTTGTAGAGTCATCGCACCACTAGAACGAAGCCACTCACCAACAGACCTACCATCTGCCCAGTCCATTACGATAATGATACGGTCTGGTAGGTACTCAATACTTACGATACGAGGAATTGACATGTGGTGCAACTTCCTCATGATTTGAGCTTCTTTTATTAATGAGGCTTGTTGAAGAGAGATTGTTCCGTCGGGGTTCCTTAGGATTTCTTTAATTGCCCAATAAGTACCCAAGTCTTTGTCTTGAGCTTTATAGAGGTTGGACATTCCAGACTTCTCTAAGCCTTCTCCTGATACGACTTTAACAATTCTGTATTTTCCTAATACTAAATCATTTACTTCCATTCTAACTTCCACCACCTACTCTAATTACTGCTGCAGTGATATTGTCTTGCTCTCCTAAACGTTTAACTTCTTGAATTGATGAATTCAAGTCCTCAATGTTTAAGTCCCAAAAGTGCCAAAAACCATCAGAGCAAGAAACAAAGGCATCTCCTTCGAGATAACTACCCTCTAGATAGTCTATTCTAGGTTTTGCTTGTACCCCGATACAACGAGAAAGAGTGGAACGATACTTCTGTTGCATTTCTGGTGTGATAGGGATACCTTTCTTACGTCTAACATTGAGAACGGTGTGGTCTTCTGTAAGAACCTTGTAGTTAGCACCACGGAAATGATAGATACGACTATCGCCAATATGATACCCCCAATAGCTATCACCCGTTAGGACAATAACAGAACAAGTAGTTCCACACTGCTTTCCAGTTGGTTTGTACTTTTCTAAGATTATCTTGTTAGCTTTTAAGATTGCAGACCTAACGTCTTCTTTGCTGGTTAAGCCTTCCTTAAGAGTTTCACGAATGTTGGATACTACTAGCTGACTAGCGTAACTTCCGTCCTCAAGACCACCCATACCGTCACATAAGACAAGGATAGCAGACTCTGTACCATTGTCGGTGAACCTTGCTACCCAGTAGGAATCTTGATTGTTGGAGTAACGAATACCTTTATCCGTATAACCTTCGATTTTGAACATCGAGTTATTCCTCCTCTAAACTTACTTTTAAGGTAATTCTACCAATTTTAACGCTATCACCTTCTCGGAGAACTACCCACTCATGAGAGCGAATACGCTTTTTGTTAAGGCGAATACCGTTTGTAGAACCTAAATCAAAGATTTGTAGGGTTCCTTCTTGGTTTCTTAGTTTGCAGTGGGTTGCAGATACCCCACCATCAGTAATGACGAAGTCGCACTCTGGACTACGACCTAAGATGTACTCGTCACCTTCGTCATATACCTCAAAGGAAATGCCAGCTGCATTGAGTACAAAGAAGTCATCACTAAGTACAGAAGTTGCACCAACTGGATCGTAAGAACTAGGACGAACATAACTATCAACTCGTTGCTCAACTCGAGGAGCGATAGATGATACCCCTCGTACAGACCTGATTTCAGATAGAACCTCTTCAGAACTACGAGGTAGTACACCTTTACCGAAAACTAACGAATAATTAAGAGCATTTACTGCTACTTTTGGACGGAATGATAATCTTTGAGATACCCATTCAAATAGGTTGAAATTATCTTCATACCTATCAGATACCAAGGCATAAACATTATCCCCTCGAGATAGGAATCCTTTGACTTTAGATGAGGTGTCGTCTCCTAGAGAAAGAATATCTCTCCAAACTGCACCTATATTAGCCCCCATAGATTTGTCAATACTTGAAATTACTGAGAACTCATTTGAAAATTGGTTATAGTCTGCCACTGACAATAAAGTACTCATAAGCTAACCTCCTACCCTAACCCTTCGGGCGATTTCATTCTTCATTTTAGTTGCTAGGTTATCTAAAGACAAACCACTAATAGTGTTGAACTTTTCTGGTTTTGAGAAGTAATTATAAGTGTACTTATAACGGAAAGAAAAGTCTTCTACCACCAAGGTAAATACACTGTTATAGTAAACAACCTTCAATGTATGACTAGTACCACCCTCTATTAAGTAGATAAACATACCTGGTTCGTATTTATATTTACTAACTAGATAAGCATGGTGTTTTCTTAGCTGTTTTAAAATCATAATCTCACCCCATAACGTAATGCCATAATACGAACCTCAGGCTTAGGTTCAGATAACCTACCACTTCTCCAGTTACCATAGTTAAGCATAGCCTCAAGATAAAGTAATGTATCTTGTGCTACCCACATTGCAACCAAACCTTCTGGAGTCATTACGGACTCCCCATCAGTAGTTCCTAATATAGCTCTAGAAATTAAACGGTGAGCCTCTTCTACTTGAAATTGACTGTTCATACAAACTCCTCCTAAAATAAAAAACATTAGTAGAAAACCCTACTAATGTTTTATCGCTCTTTTTGATTTGGGAATATATTCATACAATGTTGTTCTTCCGTCGACTAGGTTACCCCACTTTGTTCGACAGAAACGGTCAATAAGGTCAATTAAGATTAAGTCCATATCGTTACGAACTAAAGGGTTACAGAATGTAGTCCCCCCACTAGAACTTTGAACTATGTACCGATACCCCCACGGCTTTTTTGCCGAAGAAAACGATAACCTGTAAGGTATTTCGATACAGACACTACCCCAATCGCACTCTAAAGTTGTCCAGTTTAGAGCATGTTTTAATTCCCACTTTATAGCTTCTACCACTCTCTCTAAGTCGAGTAAATTATCTTCTACCAGCAACCCCATATCTTCTTTACCACCTATATCTTGGTTAGACACCCTAACCACCCCCAATGCAGAATACTATACTACCACCGCTTATCGATTTTGATTTTATTGAATTGCTCTAGGCAAGACTTCAATAAGGGTAAGAGGTCATTGTAGTTGACAACTATTACAGAGGTTGAGATAGAGAACTCACTTTCAATACCTTCTAGAACTACCTCTTGTTGGATAACTCTAGGATAGTTTACCATGAGGTCACGTCTGATTTTAACGATGTGGCTAAGGGAGTCGTAATCGATACCCTTGCTATCAAAAGGTAGCCTAATGGAAGTACCCTTACCATCATAGAAACCAACATAACCACCATTGCAACGAACCATCTCTTCCATATCTTCGTTGTCTGGTTCTAAATCCAAGTAATTTGATATTTCATCAATAGCATCGAATGCCTTTTTCATGTTATAAGCACTATATTCACTATCCATGAGAGATACCCCTGCTTTCCATCAACCGTTTGAAGAGAGCCTTCTTTCGAACTCTTAACATTAACTTGTCAAGTTCTTCTTTTGTTGCTAAGTGTGACTTATCTGAGTTAGTTGAATTACCATTCTCAAATACGAAATTGTCACGCTTACGAACCATGACACGCTCACCACTAGGTAAGATTGCAATGTAATAGTTCCAGTGTTCATACAATGGTTTACCAATAACATTTTCTGGCATATCTACCCACTTGTTGAGGGTTTCTTTTTCCTCAGAGTAAACTACCCAGTCTTGAACTTGTAGAGCCATAAGAATCACTCCTTTCCTTTTTTATTTACTTCTTTTCTATTAGATTGAGACTTAACTTGCAATTCAAGCAATTCTTCTTTAGAAGAAATAACCCTTAAACCAGTAGATAATGATTTTTTACCTTGTTGTGTTACTTTTGCTTTTTCTAATTTATCAGAATTAAGCGAAGATTCTCTAACATTAGGTTTAAGTTTGTTAGAGCCTTTGTCTGGAAGTCTATCTTTTAGAGGGGTACCCTCGATAACCTGTTCGTTAGTTTTCTTGCTGATAGCTACCTTACTACCGTCACTTAACTTAGTGACATAAGAATCCCAAGACTCATAGGTAGGTTTACCTTTGAAGTCAATAGGCATTGGATACCAACTACCACGTTTGGAAGAATCCAAATCTACTACCCACGGTACTGTCTCATCATAACCATCTGCAATGAGCTTATCTAAGGAAATAGTCTTAAGGCTTGTATTTCTTCTTTTAGCTTTATTGCTAGTTCTGGAACTCCTTCTTTGCAGAAGTTCCTCATCTGAAATCTTTCCGGTACGTTTGTTGATGTAAACACGTTCACCAGTTTCTAACTCGGTAAGATAAACATTCCAGTACTCTAAAATAGGCTTACCTTTGTAGTTTTTAGGCATATTAACCCAACGTCCTACTTTACCTGTCGAAACAACTTGCCATTTACCGTCCTTACTAGACTCTAATAACGTACCCACAAAGCTGGGGGAGATACGCTCCCCACGTTGTAACCCCCTACGACGACGCTCTTCAGCTTTGCGACGAGCGTCTGCACGGAGTTTTTCGATTTCTTCTGGGGTAGCCAAGTGGCTCTTATCAGAAGAACTTACACCTGAGTTCTCAAAAACAAATCCATCTTTCTTGCGAACCATAACTCGTTCACCAGTTTCTAGGATTGTTATATAGTCAGTTGCGTGCTCATAGAGAGGAGAACCTAAATACTCTTTAGGCATGTCTACCCACTTACGGGTCTTTTTCTCCTCTTCATAGACAACCCAAAAAATTTCGTCTCTCATAGTTTACCTGCTCTCCTTATCCCCAAATCGGCTTAGTCGATTTGAAGACCATGATTATTTCTTTCTTCGCAACTCCCATTTCCTGCTCCAACGAACCTGCCCTAGCTGTTACCCCAAGGTAGATATTCGTGAAGTATTCTAATCCCTCTTCTTCTGCAATTCGTTTCCATTCATCTACGAATGACACCATACCCCTACCCTTCATGTTGAAGTCAGCGATATTTACGGCACTAAATGCTCCACCTTTAAGAGCCTTGTAGATGTTACGGCATGTGCCTCGTACATACCCCTCCAACCAAGATTCCAAACCTGAAAACTTGACGTGGGATTGGTTGGCTCTGTTTGCGTCGTGTTCTCCATAATTTTCTAGCTCAAAATACGGTGGCGAACTAAAGTGAAAATCTGCCCATGACTCCCTTTCCATAAGGTCATCAAGCTCAGAACCACAACAGTGCAATTCGTAAGAACCAGTTCTACCCGTTACACTCTCAATTGCTTCAGCGATACGGTGTGTATTATACATGGACTCCATGTTAGGGTCGGTTCCGACATAAGTGAAATTCTTTTTAGAGGTCAATGCACCTACCAAGCGACCACTGAAACCACTGGAGGTATCAAAGATTACCCCATTCTCAGGGCAGAACCGCTCGAATATAGCCTGTGCATTCATAGGACGGAAGTTACTAGGCGCTGAACCTACCAACCTAAGACCACCCATAACGTAAGATGGTACTGCGTCACCGTCCTTGTAACCGAAACAGAACTGAATTGCTCTGTCAAGATACTTATCATTCATGAATTTACCGTAGAGTGTGTCAGCGCCTTCTTTCTTCTTGTCCTCGTCTTGAATACTTGCAGTATCAAACAAGTTAGGGAAGAAGAAGTTACACATCCCTGTACCAACACCTGCGCCAGTATTGACGGTGTCTCCGTCAAACTTAGCTTCGTAGTCAATACATCTACGAATTTCTTGTTGTACTCCCAACTGAGAGTAGTAATTGATTGGCAAGATATTTTTCGCTCGATAGATAGCTCTTACCTTTTCAATCATTTCTTGTTGTGCCGGAGTCTTCCTACCAGTACCATCACCTAAAGAGTCATACATCTCTTTAGTGTATTTGTGGATTTCTGGTAAGTCCTCTTCGTACCCTGTTGACACAGGTTCGATAGACTCATAGTTCCAACGGTGGTAGCTACCCTCGTTGGCGAAGATTTCTTCTTTGGAAACTTCGTCTGCTGGTGTGTTCAAGTAAGCCATGTGCTTATTACTCCTTAGTTTGTTTGACTTCCCAAACCCTGTCCAATTTTAGTAACTCTTCACTTAGAGTAGATACCCCAAGTTCAAAGTTTAGTTTAATTCCATCTTCAATTAGTTTGTAGGACTCGTCTACATACTTGTAAATCTTTACAGAGTTCCTACTAGTGTTATACATAATAACGATATCGTCATTGATACCCCTATACGATAATTGGACACCATAAAGGTCAACTACCTTAATTTCCCTGCTTTCAGCTAATTTAGTCGCTAAAGCAAAGCATGTTTTATAGTAAGCACCGTCTTTACTACTCAAGTACTCTAGGTGCTTCTTGTTTAAAACACTATGCATAAACCCTCCTTAAAAAGAGATTATAACTATTGTACCGAATGGAGCCATGAAAAGCAAGGCTCATTAAGACTAGCAATTACAACAATTACAAAAACAATTTCATTAAATTTAGAGTAGAAACACTTTCTACAACCATTCTACCAAGATTATAACAAAAAGGCAACCCCAATTAAGGCTACCTTTATACTACTTAATCTTTTAACAATGGATAGTTTACTGGAGAACTCCCTTCCTCAGAGGGATACCCCATAGCACCACGATAGAGAGCTCGCTCAATGGAGTCTACACTATGCGAAGA
>ERZ773067.13-NODE-13-length-133573-cov-13.707470_pt1 | contig 133573 bp, 97 predicted proteins | sample MGYA00580622_ERZ773067 | MGnify/ENA primary metagenome ERZ773067 (study PRJEB29015, sample SAMEA2737998) | human oral metagenome | biome: human oral; feature: human-associated habitat; material: dental | place: China | collected 2113 ...
CAGATATATGGGTACACGAGCTGCTTAAGTCAGCCAAAATACAGCTGACTTACCAAGGCTCCGATGTACCAGAGCTAGAGAAAGCACTTAAGACAGCCTCTAAGGCTGATACTGGCAAGGCTGGAAAGCCTGAGTTTATTGGTGTGGTTAAGAACTTCGTACTTGTCATAGAGAACAAGGCGGAGGTTTCACAGCATGCACATCGAGATAATGATGGCAATCTGCTAGACGATACAGCGAGCAAACAAGCCTATGCACTTAATGGTGCTTTGCACTATGCACGTCACATCATAAATAAGACGAGCTATAAGAAAGTCATAGCGATTGGGGTGTCGGGAGATGAAAAACGTCATCTCATCACTCCAATCTTCATCGATGATAGTCTCTACCCAAGAGAACTTCCCAATGTAGAAACCTTTGTCTCTTTCAATGAGGCTAATATCGATCATTACTATCATCGTGAGGTCTTAGGAGAGTCTAGCAACGAGGAAAAGACGACAGCCGAGATTCTTAAAGATGCACAGACACTCCACGAGATGCTGTGGAAGGGAGGTCTGACGAATCAAGAGAAGCCACTTGTTGTATCGGGTATTTTGCTTGCGCTTCGTGAGGAGAGCTTTAAGGGATTCTCTGTGGAAGACCTAACAGGAGATAGTATTAAGTCCGATGGACAGAAAATCTATGATGCCATCAAGGCTAATTTGACCCGTGCAGACGTATCTCCAGAGACTAAGCGAGATAAGATTCTCGCTCAGTTTGCTGTGATTCGAGACAATCGAAAGATTAACGACAGAGACTCTAAGAGTGGGCGTACCCTGCTGAGAGAGTATACAGAGTTCTTGCGTACGAGTATTCACAACTCGATCCGTTATGCTCAGTCAGCAGATGATTATCTGGGAATGTTCTATGGCGAGTTTATGTCCTACTCGGGGAAAGATGGCCAGAGTCTTGGCATTGTTCTCACCCCGAAACATATCACCGAGCTATTCTGTGAACTAGTCAATCTTAAGTCAACAGATAGAGTGCTTGACCCATGTTGTGGTACGGGGGGCTTCCTTATAGCTGCGATGCATGCGATGCTTCAGCAAACGGATGATGAGACCGAACAACGAGCTATACGCAAGCAACGTCTTATGGGAATCGAGCTACAGGACTATATGTTTACCATCGCTACCACAAACATGATTCTGCGTGGCGATGGGAAGAGCAACCTCCATAACTTCGACTTCCTCGCTCAACCAGCGTCTAAAATACAGAAGGATATGCCTTGCACCGTCGGGATGATGAATCCGCCTTACTCGCAGGGAGGAAAGGAGGATCCTGAGAAGTACGAGATAGCCTTTACGGAGCATCTCTTAGATTCTCTGTGTGAAGACGCACGTGCCGTGGTAATTGTCCCTCAATCTTCGGTGACAGGCAAGACGAAAGTAGAGCAGGCTGTTAAGAAGAGTATCCTTAAGAAGCATACGCTTGAGGGCGTAATCACACTCAACAATAATACCTTTTATGGAGTTGGCACTAATCCTTGTATTGCTGTCTTTACGGCTGGTGTGCCTCATCCCAAACAGAAGAAGTGTAAGTTCATCAACTTCGAGGATGACGGCTTTGTCGTAGCTAAGCATGTCGGACTTGTGGACAATGGCACAGCTGAAGACCGCAAGCAACATCTCTTGGATGTATGGCACGGACGCACAGAGAGTGTGAGTAAGTTCTGCGTGGAGACAACGATTGAGGCCGAGGATGAATGGTTGCATTCGTTTTACTACTTCAACGATGAAATCCCGAGTGAAGAAGACTTCCGTAAGACAATGGCGGACTATCTGACCTTCCAATTCAATATGATTACCCACGGAAGAGGCTACCTCTTCGATAATACGAAGAATGATGAGTAGGGAGCTGAAGCTGACGGATAGAGAGTGGAAGGAATTCTACTTCTCCGATATCTTCACGAGTATTCGAAGAGGAAAGAGATTAAAGAAAGATAATCATCTACAAGGAGAGGTGCCTTATGTTTCATCTACAGCAGGGAATAATGGTGTCGATGGTTTTGTAGGGAATACTGAAGGAGTACGTATCTTCCGAGATTGCATAAGCTTGGCAAATAGTGGAAGTGTAGGTAGTGCATTCTTTCAGCTATATGATTTTGTCGCAAGTGATCACGTGACTAGCCTAAAAAAAGAAGGCTTGAATAGATATGCCTATTTATTCCTTTTACCCATCATCTCTAGACTCTCCGAGAAGTATAGCTTTAATAGAGAAATCAACGATGCAAGAATCTCTAGAGAGCGATTGCTGCTCCCTGTCCAATCTGACGGCGCACCCGATTGGGCATTTATGTCTGCCTTTATGCAACGAGTAGAACAGGAGACTTTGAGCAAGGCTCTTCAGTTCTTCAAGCTGAAGTGTAAAGAAATGAAAATCGGGGGGGGGGGGGGGGGGGTAAAATGCAAGCCTACTTCATGGAGGATGTCTTATCTATCGCTAATGGCGTGCGCTTAACCAAGGCTGATATGCAGGAAGGAAGTAGACCATTTATTGGAGCTTCGGAAGCAAGCAATGGAGTTACAGCTTTTATTGCAAATAGCAATGCCAGCTTAGAAAGCAATGTCTTGGGAGTTAACTATAATGGAAGTGTAGGCTTCTCCTTCTATCATCCATATGAAGCACTCTTCTCAGATGATGTGAAGCGAGTACGCTGGAAGAATGAAGCGGCAAACAACAAATACACTTTGCTTTACCTCTCTACGGCAATCGCTCAGCAAAAGGGTAAGTATGCCTACGGCTATAAGTTCAATGCTCAGCGCATGAAGCGACAGATTATCATACTACCAGCCTTAGAAGATGGTTTACCCGACTATAGATATATGGAGCGAACTATGCGCGTGATGGAATATGAAGTCCTCAGTGAATATCTAAAACGGATAGAAGTATGATTAAGAAAATACTTGAGATTAAAGACTTTGCTGTCTTTGAAGATTTTGAATGGAACAAGCATGTTATAGACAGCCAAGGGAAAACAATGCTCCTGGCAGATATAAACATCTTCTTTGGGCGCAACTATTCGGGGAAGACCACTCTTTCTCGGATTTTTCGTTCCTTCGAGTTAAAAGGGGGACTCGAAAAGTACGAGAGTGGCTCATTTAAGTTAGAGTTAAGGGATGGAAATACTATAGACAAGCAATCTATAGAAAGATTCCCATGCCCAGTTCGTGTCTTCAATGAAGACTTTGTGAAGGAGAATCTTCTCTTTATAGGCAATCCTGATGAGGGTGTGACACCTTTTGCGGTATTGGGAGGTAATGCCCAGATTGAGTCGGAAATCCAAGAGCTAAAGACCCTGTTAGGAACAGCAAACGAGGGGAGTGAAACTGGACTCTATTTGGAGAGGAAGAATGCTATCAAGGACTATCAAGAAGCCGAGAATGATTTCAAAAAGTTTCAGCATAACCTTGAGCAACAGCTTACTACGAAAGCTACGGCTAAAGGATCCGGAATCAGGAATCAACCTCAAATTTATGGTGATCAGAACTACAATATATCCAAGCTAAGAAAAGAACTAGAGCGGGTTACTCAAACCAATCGATTGTCAGATGAGAAAATAGATACACTGAAGGCTTCCTTAAAAGAAGAGGCAAAGCAAATCCCGCACGTGTCAAAATATTCCCTTCCAAACTTTGAGGATATAAATCAGAGAGTCAAGGATATTGTGGAGCAGCCAATAATGCCATCTGGAAAGATTGAAGAATTGGTTCATAATGCAATAGCAAACAAATGGGTAGAGACTGGGTGCGAACTTCATAAGGGCAAAAAGACTTGTCTATTCTGTGGTGGAGAAATCACGGAAAATCGCTGGGCTGAGCTAGAGCGTCACTATGACGAAGCTACAAAGAGCTTGAAAGATAAGGTAGAGAAGGCGGTTACTTGGCTAGAAGAACAGAAACGAGTTATACAAGAACTTTACAAGATCTTACCTGAGAACTACTATCTGTACTTTAAACCAGAGGTGGAGAGCATTAATAAAGAGATGGAGGAACGTCGAAGGGAAGTCCTCTCTATTCTGGAGGATATCCTACTGCAGGTGAAGAGAAAGCAGGAGAACCTTTATGCTACTCCTACTTATGAAGAGCATACATTTGATCTTGCTAGACTGGATGAGATATATGCCCGGGTTGAGAAGCTTGAGAAAGATGCAACTGAGTGTGGTGCTAAGCTTAAGGAGAAGCACACCAAAGCCCAGACTGCTTTGCGCTTGTCTGAGGTCGCTCGCTTTAAGGAAGATATAGGCTATGACGACCAAGTCAAGGCTATATCAGAGAAAGAGGCTGAACTCGAAAAGAAAGAAAGAGCAAAAAGAGAAAAGGAAGAGGCAGTTCGCTCCAAAGAGGAAGAGATTAAAGCCAAGGAAAGGCTTCGCCAGAATGAAGAGGAAGGAGCGAGAAGGGTCAACGCTATTCTACAGAATTACTTTGGTCATCGATTTATAGAACTTCGAGCGATCAAAAAAAAGAATGAGGAAGGTGTCTACTTTGATGTGTTCCGAGGGGATAAAAAGGCTTATAATTTGAGTGAAGGAGAGCGTAATCTTGTAGCTTTTGCCTACTTTGTCGCAAAGCTAGAAGACGTCGATACCGCTTCAGAGAAGCCAATGATTTGGATTGATGATCCTATATCGAGTTTGGATGCTAATCATGTGTTCTTTATTTTCTCGCTGATAGACCAGCAAATAGTGGTTAAGCACCAGTGGACACAGCTCTTTATATCTACCCACAATCTCGATTTCTTGAGGTATCTCAAACGACTCCATATAAAGGGGCTGACTATACCCTATCTAGATAAGAAAGGCGATATAAAGCAAAGGGATATTCAAATGCAGCGCTTCTTATTGGAACGGCAGGGTAATTCGTCGTCTATCAGTGTTATGCCGAAGTATATGAAAGAGCATGTGACAGAGTTCAACTATCTGTTTCATCAAATCTACAAGTGTAGTCAGGCAAGCACAGATAACTATGAGCTATTCTATAATTTTGGGAATAATGCTCGTAAATTCTTAGAGGCATATCTTTACTACAAGTATCCCGATAATGATGCAGACTCACTTCATAACAAGATGAAGCGTTTCTTCTCGGATAACTGTGCAGCCACAACAATCGATCGTATCGACAACGAACTGTCACATTTAGGTGGACTCATAGAACGAGGGATGTCAATCTCTGATAATGCAGATATAAAGAAATGTGCTCAGTATATTCTTGACACAATCAAAAGGAAAGATAGAGAGCAATATGATGCATTCTGCAAGAGTATCGGTGAGTAAGTCTTAGAGCTTTGCAAGTCTGGAAGTCATCTCCACATATATGAGCCATTGGTGTTCCTCATAAGAGGTTGACCAATGGCTCGTTTTTATATCATCTAAGCTAGCTTGATTCTCGGGTGCAATAAAGGGTGTAAATTGCATAACTCGCTGATTTACACCCTTTATTGCGGAGAGGGCGGGATTCGAACCCGCGAAACGCTTTTGGCGTTTACACACTTTCCAGGCGTGCCTCTTCAACCACTCGAGCACCTCTCCTTGATTTTTCTTGGCTGGAAAGCAGTGCAAAGATAAACATTGTTCGCTAGAGAAGCAAATCCGCCCCTATGGTGATGGTGCTGTGCATCTCCCACTCATCAGGCTGCGCTGGTCTTCTTTGTGTGCGACAGCTCGCCGCGGGGTAGGCGCACGCCGCGTGCAAGGTCTGCTTGCAGCCATTGCGCCCCCAGTCTCCACGGGCTGTGCCTCCCTTCGCGCCCCTCACATCTAGGCGGCCCTTGCTCCTACTCAGCTTCCCCCTTCGTCCCAGTTAGCCCTCGCTGCTTTGACTGATATCCATCGGCACTGTGAGGGACGGCAGTCGGGGCGCTCGGGGGCGGCAGTCAGAGCCATGAGGGATATCTCTCACGGAGGGGCCCCTTATGCTAGGGTAGGGCGGTGGTGAGGGCTGCCGTGCGCTGGCTCATGATGGGGTCAGCTCGCAGGTGCTTCACGGGCTGTAGGCCCTGAAGGACTCACTGCCCCGCCCCGCTGCTGCTGGAGGGGCAGTGAGGACTTTGTGGTGTGCGATTTGCGAGCCTAATTTTGGGTGGGTGTACAAACTGTTAAGATTTGTTGTAATTTTGCAGGCGCAAGTGGTAGGACGGGCTTGGAGCTCCCAGGTATAATAGCTCTGCCCTGAGGCGGCACTAAAGGCTGCCCGAAGTTGTAGCTTGTCCTGCCCTTTCTCTATTTGTGTCAAGGCTCCTTTATGTGGCCTAGCACGCTACTCGAACTGGTGCATCTCGTCTTATCGTGGTGGTGCACTCCTTACCCTAGCAGTATATATATGGGCTGCGCGGGTCTATCTAACAGTATTATTAGTAACCCAAAAAAGAACAGTATGAAAAAACTCATGCTAAGCATGGCTGCGGCTCTGGTTGCACTCTCCGCTTGCTCGAAGAGCATTGATGAGCCAGTGGCGCAGACGCAGAATCAAAATGCCGCAGAGCAGGAAACGATCACGCTCCACATTGAAGGCGAGCGTGAGGATGTCGTCGTCAAGGACCAGGAAGGTCGTGCTCTGAACCTCAAGGCGACCGTCGGAGGCCCTCATAACGAGCTGCTCAAGGGCGTTTCGGTCGAGGATTCGGAGGACGTCCCCGGCGTTATCTATCTTTATAATGACAAGGGCTTTACGAATCCTGGCTCGGTCAATGGCCTCGCTCGCCAAGTCACCTTCAAGGTGAAGGGGAATAAGGTGACCTTCCACGGGGAGCTTGCTACGGGGCGTCTTCAGCCTGGGCAGCTGCCATTCAATAAGGCAAGTATCTACCTCGGTGGTTACATAAACGAACAGAGTATCGAGAAGCCTGGGATCGTCGATACTCGTGGAGGTGCGGTGTACTACTCTTTCCCCCGTACCGCTCTACGCACGCAGCCTGGGATGGATCTCTCCAAGCTTTATCCCCTGTTCACCAGCTACTATGTAGATGTCAAGCCAGGGACTAAGGCCGGCGCTCGCGACTACTACAGCACGGGTCACCGCTTCAAGCTCTATGGCCAGTTCGTGTCCGTCCGCTGCCGTATGACCAACGGGCGAAGCGTAGAGGCTCGATATAATGGCTTCGCTGTACGAGGCTATGGTATCCTCGGGCTGCGACTGGATGCTCCTGCTCCTGATACCAAGCCTAACCTCAATAATCGTCCCGTCCTCCGCGTAGCGGTGGCCTCTAGTGGCAGTAAGGAAGGGGTCTTCGTAGGCTTCAGTGATAATAAGACCTACTACATCAAGGGTAATGGTGAGTCTCCCTATCTGAATAGAGCGAATGACCAGAGCAAGTCGGATGCAGCCTACACGCTCTACCTCTTCCCCGGGGTTGAGCCCTATGGGGGGATCCGCATGGCCTATGGCAATGAGCGTACGAACATCTTCCTGACCAAGGGTAACTACGAGAACCGTCCCTACTACTGGGGCCTTGATGAGGCCGGTAAGGAAATAGGCCGTCGTGTGAAGGACGTTACCTCTGGGAAGTTCCACAACATCCTTCTGGTAGTCGGTAAGTAGTAAGATAACGCAAAGAAGAACAGACGATGAACAAGATACAGAAAGAGCTGTACCAGGCTCCCGAGTTCAGCAAGATCGAGCTCAACAACGACCTAAGCATCCTACTCTCCTTCTCTGTGGATGGCTCTATCGACCCCATTCAGGAGGGGGTAGAGGATACCTACACGAGCGTCAATAATTGGTAGGACGCACTCTGTGTAGCCTGCACAGATATCCCTGGCCTCGCTTGTGAGAGGCACCCAATAGCGCCCACGCTGCGCCGAGTCATGGACTCGGGCGGCGTGGGCGCGCTGCATTGGTGCCTGCCTCTGCTCGCGGCGTCTTCCCTAGAGGCTTGGCGCCTTTTATCCCCAGTCTACCGCTAGGACTTGGGTGCTGTGGGCGCTGCTGAGGCGTATCGGTCAATGTGTCGACAGGCCCTCCCTCCCAACAGAGCGACAGGCCTCCGTCTCCATAAGAGCCTCCACGATACGCACCACGGCCGCTTAAGGGGGCGCCCCTGTAGGGCTTCTTTGTATGGAGGGCTGATTAACCCAGGGTTTGGGCGCCCTTGCAGGGCTACGCACCCTGGGCTTTGGGGAGGGATCGCGCCCCTATAGGGGCTTGCACGGCCGTTGGGGCAAGCCCGGGGCTGCAATCCCGAAGCCCTGCGGGGGTGACCCGCAGAGCGGCTCTTGCCGCAGCACGGCCCTTTTCCAAAGCACGGCTCTTTCCCCCAGCGCGGCTCTTGCCACAGCGCAGCCCTTTTATCCCGAGTAGTGCGGGGCGGGGTATTATGCCCCGATAGTCGAGTTCCTTGGCAGTTCCCTGGCGGCGGGGCAAGCCCCAGCGGGGCGACCCTTTTCAAAGCCCAGGGTGCGTAGCCCTGCAAGGGCGTCCAAACCCTGGGTTAGCTCGTGCCCACAATCCCGAAGCCCCAGCGGGGCAACCCCTTTCAAAGCCCAGGGTGCGTAGCCCTGTAAGGGCGACCAAACCCTGGGTTCGCCCGTGTCCACAATCCCGAAGCCCCAGCGGGGCGACCCTTTTCAAAGCCCAGGGTGCGCAGCCCTGCAAGGGCGACCAAACCCTGGGTTCGCCCGTGCCCACATTTCCGAAGCCCCAGCGGGGCGACCCTTTTCAAAGCCCAGGGTGCGTAGCCCTGTAAGGGCGCCCAAACCCTGGGTTCGCCCGTGCCCACAATCCCGAAGCCCCAGCGGGGCGACCCCTTTCAAAGCCCAGGGTGCGTAGCCCTGTAAGGGCGACCAAACCCTGGGTTCGCTCGTGCCCACAATCCCGAAGCCCTGCAGAGGCGACCCTTCCCAAAGCCTTCTAATTGCGACCAAACCCTAGCGCTGCTTTGACTGATATCCATCGGCGCTGTGACTGACGGCAGTCGGGGCGCTGACGGGCGACAGTCAGAGCCGTGAGGGGTATCCCTCACAGAGGCTCCTCCTAGGCTCGCCGAGCGCTCCTATAGGTCTCGGCCTTCGCCAGCCCTTTGCGGGACCCGCTGGCGGAAGCCTTCGAGGGCTAGGAGGTCCCCCTTGCGGCGTGCTTGTGGGTGCTTACGGTGTCTGCTTGGATGCTTGGGCGGGTGTGCCTCGCTGCGCCCGTTGGATGGGAGGTCTCATGAGGGAGCTGGGCCCTTAGTATCCTGGTACTCTGCCTGCTATCTGTGGCCTTGGAATAGCCCTGGGAGCGGTGGGTGTACGGCTAGATGTACATTGTATTAATTTTTGTTGTACCTTTGTAGCCGATAAGAGCGCTTAGGTTCATGGTAATTATCCCCAAGGGGATGGTAGAGTCTGGCATCTGGCGAAGGGTATCCCTATAGTGGAATATAGGTGTTAGCCCCTAGCCCCACCTCCTCCTAGCAGTATATGATTAGGGGTAACAAGCAACGCTGGTCACCCTCTCCCGATGGAGCGACCTCTACCTTGGCGCTATATTAATAACGTTTTATATAGAAAGAATGAAAAAGATTTTCATGACGCTCGCAGCTGTCGGTCTCTTCTTCTCCTGCTCCAAGGAGAACGCCGAGCCCCAGCTCCAGCCGTCGACGCAGCAGGAGCAGGAGGCTGCCCTTCAGGTCGTCGACCCTAATACCCCCGGTGCTGTTCGTCTGAGCCTCGATGCGGATGTCGAGCCCTTCGCAATCGGTAGTGGCGCCTTCGTCGGCGAAGATGCTAAGCAGGGTGCCCGTGCGACGGAGGCTATCGTCGGTGGTCCTGATATCAACAGCGCGATCTCCTACCACATCACCCCAGAGGGGGATGGGAAGGTGCCCGTACTGCTGTACCTCTATGGCTCGGAGGGTGTAGCCAAAACCAATGTGCGTGCTACGGTGACTAAGAACGGTAAGGCCGTAAGGCTCACCCTCGGGATGCTGCTTGATTCCAAATCTGAGCCTATGAAGTCCTTTGCCGCTAAGAAGATGGAGGGTGTAAAGCTGGCCTTTATCATCGGACACGATGGTGATGCTACCTTCACGAACAAGGGGGCTCAGCTCATCACGTATAAGGCTGGTCAGAAGGTAACCCTTGGGGGCAACTACATCATGCTGAAGGCTACGGATATTCCCCTGAAGTACGATGCTGCCTCGAAGACGATCGCGCCCACTAAGGCGGTGACTCTCGGGATGCAGGGCTACCTCATCGGGGCTCGCTTCCGTAACCGTTTCCCCGAGAAGATGTACAAGTACCTTTGGGATAAGCTCAGCTCGGATCCCTATGCTACTGGCCCTACTGGCAAGGAGAAGTACGCCTCGCCCAAATTTGCTCAGGTAATTGATCGCCCACCCCTCGACATCATGTTCCGTGTCGACAACCTCTCTGCGACTTATCAGACGAAGATCTCCTATAGCACGAGCAGCGGCGAGTTCAGTGTCGGCCGAGATCAAGAGCTGGCTGGTCCTAATATCATCCGCCAGCGTGTGATGAGCCCTGGCTTTAAGGCTTCGGCTTATGACAAGAATGGTAGACCTTTTGGGGGTAAGACGCACGGGAACGACGAGCGCGAAAACTTCCTGGACGCTACCAGCGCAGGGGTCTTCTATGTCCCCGTGGGCTCGGCTCCTAGCGATACGCAGTTCTCCGAAGGGGAGCAGTTCGTGATCGTCTACTGCCCTAATCCCTATGATAGGGGGAGCATCGCCTACAGATCTCCTAAGAAGCTCTTCTACGATGGCTCGCCCTTCTCCCAGATGAAGGGTAACTGGAAGGATATAGGCGAGCGCATTGTATTCCATGGGCTCGCCAATGACAAAAATTCCTTCGTCAAGCTTCAGAATACGCCTACCAGTCCAAGCGACAGTAAGCGCTCGATCCGAAGCAAGAGTGCCGACAATAAGTTCTACTTCGTCACCTTCACGATCGAGTCTAATCGTATGGATATTGGGTCATCCTGGTGGTCTAGCCATCGAGGCGTGAGCTACCCTCTCTATGACGCGGCTCTCAAGCAGTACAAGATCAAGAAGTAGTATCACCATCAAGACAGAATAAGAAGATGAAAAGAGAATATAAGCAGGCCTACGAGGCTCCTACCGTAGAGAGCTTCGAGCTCAGACAGGCCCTGACTGTACTTGATACGTTCTCCGTCGACACCTCCTCCGAGGATCCCTCCTATGGTGGTAATGACTGGGGTGAGCTACGTCAACAGAATTGGGGCGAGAACAAACCTGGCTATCCTACAGACTACTAAGCCCCCGCACCTCGCTAGACGAGGAAATCACCAGAGCGCCCACGCTGCGCCGAGTCACGGACTCGGGCGGCGTGGGCGCTCCGCTTTGTGGGCGGAGTACTCGGGGGGGATGTTAGTGGGGGCGGAGGTAAAGGAGGGGCGTTGTGCTTGGGGGTCCCAGGGTTTGGGGAGGGTCGCCCCTGTAGGGCTTCTTTGTGTGGAGGGCTGCCTAACCCAGGGTTTGGTCGCCCTTGCAGGGCTGCGCACCCTGGGCTCTGGGGAGGGGTCGCCCCTATAGGGGCTTGCACGGCCGTTGGGGTTTGTGCCGTCGTTGGGACTCAGGGTTTGGAAGGGTCGCCCCTGTAGGGCTTCTTTGTATGGAGGGCTGCCTAACCCAGGGTTTGGTCGCCCTTGCAGGGCTGCGCACCCTGGGCTCTGGGGAGGGGTCGCCCCTATAGGGGCTTGCACGGCCGTTGGGGTTTGTGCCGTCGTTGGGACTCAGGGTTTGGAAGGGTCGCCCCTGTAGGGCTTCTTTGTATGGAGGGCTGCCTAACCCAGGGTTTGGTCGCCCTTGCAGGGCTGCGCACCCTGGGCTTTGGGAGGGATCGCCCCTATAGGGGCTTGCGCAGCCACCCGAGGAGCGTCCTAATCCTAGTCTCCCCTTGGCGGGGTATAAATCCCTCCTCATGCCAGCAAGCGGAGATGTCGGCACCCCGTCAGCGTGTACGTGGGTTGATTCTACAATCAGGTAAACTATAAGGGTAGTCAACTATCGGCGGCGGGGTAAGCCCCAGCGGGGCGACCCTTTCCAGAGCCCAGGGTGCGTAGCCCTGCAAGGGCGACCAAACCCTGGGTGGCTTTCGACGGCGGCGGGGTAAGCCCCAGCGGGGCGACCCTTTTCAAAGCCCAGGGTGCGTAGCCCTATAAGGGCGACCAAACCCTGGGTTCGCTTGGGGTGGGTGATTACGATATTTACTACCTTTGACAGACACATCTTACGTCTAGTATCCTCATGAGCCAATCATTAGCACCTATCTATATACACCTAGTCTTTCATGTGGCTAGTAGTTCGCCCTTTGTCCGAAGAGAGGAGGAAGAACGGTTGCACCTCTACCTCCGCCCCTTGCTGGAGAGCTTGGATTGCAGTCCTATAGCTATAGGTGGCATGCCCGACCACCTGCATCTCCTCTTTCGCCTGAGTAAGAATAGGACCATTTCCGAAGTGGTGCGCGAGGTCAAGAGTAGCTCGGGGCGCTGGCTCAAGCGGCTAGACCCCTATTATGGCTCCTTTGCTTGGCAGGGAGGTTATGGGGCGTTCTCCGTGTCGGCCTCGGTCTTGGAGGCAACGCGCTGCTATGTGGTGCAGCAGAAGCAACACCACGAGCGCTGGACGACCGTGGAGGAGCTGAAGCGCCTCCTTGAACTATATGGCGAGACCTATGACTTGCGCTACCTGCTTCGGGATTGAGTATCCCCAGGGTTTGGGAGGGTCGCCCTTGTAGGGCTTCTTTGTATGGAGGGCTGCCTAACCCAGGGTTTGGTCGCCCTTGCAGGGCTGCGCACCCTGGGCTCTGGGGAGGGGTCGCCCCTATAGGGGCTTGCACGGCCGTTGGGGTTTGTGCCGTCGTTGGGACTCAGGGTTTGGAAGGGTCGCCCCTGTAGGGCTTCTTTGTATGGAGGGCTGCCTAACCCAGGGTTTGGTCGCCCTTGCAGGGCTACGCACCCTGGGCTCTGGGAGGGATCGCCCCTATAGGGGCTTGCCCGGCCGTTGGGGTTTGTGCCGTCGTTGAGGCGCTCAGGGTTTGGGGAGGGGTCGCCCCCGTAGGGCTTCTTTGTGTGGAGGGCTGCCTAACCCAGGGTTTGGTCGCCCTTGCAGGGCTACGCACCCTGGGCTTTGAGGAGGGATCGCCCCTATAGGGGCTTGCTCGGCCGTTGGGGCAAGCCCGGGGCTGCAGGGGCGACCCGCGGAGCGGCTCTTTTCCACAGCACGGCCCTTTCCTATAGAGCGGCTCTTTCCTTCAGAGCGGCCCTTTTATCCCGCGTAGTGCGGGGTGAGGTATTATGCCCCGATAGTCGAGCCCCTTGGCAGTTTCCTGGCGGCGGTGTAAGCCCCAGCGGGGCGACCCTTTTCAAAGCCCAGGGTGCGTAGCCCTGTAAGGGCGACCAAACCCTGGGGGCTTTCGATGGCGGCGGGGTAAGCCCCAGCGGGGCGACCCTTTTCAAAGCCCAGGGTGCGCAGCCCTGCAAGGGCGACCAAACCCTGGGGGCGCCCATGCCCCCAATTCTAGAGCCCTACAGGGGCGACCCTAGAAATGGGGTGGTGAGTACTGCCTCGCGCGCGTGTACCTATTATATAGGAGGTGGGGGCGGGGCTCTCGGCAAAGCGTCGTACCTTTGTGGGCACAGAGCAAAGAAATAACGCAACTTGATCCTAGATACTCAATGCATCAGTCCTACCGAATGATCGCCAAGACGCTCCAGGCCCTGGAGCCCGTCCTGGCCCAAGAGCTTATCGCCCTCGGTGCCGAGGAGGTGGAGGAAGGCCGCCGTATGGTCTCCTTCCGCGGCGATCGGTCCCTCCTCTATCGCGCGAACTATCAGCTGCGTACGGCGCTGCGCGTGCTGCTGCCGCTGGCCAGCTTCCGCGCCCGTACCCCCGACGAGCTCTATGAGGCGCTGCGCCGCCTCGACTGGCGCCAGTGGATGCGGCCGACGGATACCTTCGCCTTCGACGCGGTGGTCTACTCCGACACCTTCACCCATAGCCGCTATGTAGGCTACCGAGCCAAGGACGCGCTGGTGGACTACTTCATGGAGCAGGAGGGGACGCGCCCAGGGGTACGCCTCGACAACCCTGACCTGCGCTTCCACATCCATATTGCGCAGGAGGAGGTGACGCTGGCGCTGGACAGCTCGGGCGAGAGCCTGCACAAGCGCGGCTGGCGTGCCGCTCAGACGGAGGCGCCGATGAGCGAAGTGCTCGCTGCGGGCATCCTGCGTCTGGCGGGCTGGGATGGACAGTGCGACTTCATCGACCCCATGTGCGGGTCGGGGACGCTGCTCGTCGAGGCGGCCCTCATCGCCCGCGGCATCGCCCCGGGGAGCTACGGCCGTAGCTTTGCCTTCCAGCGCTGGCACGACTACGATGCCGAGCTCTTCCGTCAGATCGAGGAGGAGGCCAAGGCGCAGCAGCGCCCCTTCGACCATCATATCTACGGCTCGGACGCTGCGATCTCGGCCGTGCAGATCGCGCGGCACAACGTACGCTTAGCGGGGCTGGAGGAAGTGATCCACGTGGAACATCGCGCCCTCGAGGATTGCCCGAGCCCCGCCGAACCCGCCCTGCTGGTGACCAATCCGCCCTACGGCGAGCGCCTCAGACTGCGCGAGGGCGACGCACTCTACAGCATGATCGGTGAGCGCCTGAAGCATAACTACCCCGGCTGTACGGCCTGGATCATCACCGATAAGGCGGAGCACTTCGCCAAGATCGGTCTGCGTCCCTCGGCGCGCTACCAGCTGCTGAACGGTGCGCTGGAGTGTGAGCTGCGCGGCTACGAGCTCTTCGCGGGCAAGAAGTCGGAGCAGCACGGGGCGGAGGGCGAGGAGCGTCGCACGCCCCGCATCGAGCGTCGGGAGCGTCGTCCGCGTCCCGAGGGTGACCGTCCTCGTCGGGAGCGCCGCTTCGACGGGGATAAGCCCCGCCGCGCCTTCGATGGCGAGCGCCGAGAACGCCGCTTCGACGGGGACAAGCCCCGCCGCGCCTTCGATGGCGAGCGCCGAGAACGCCGCTTCGACGGGGACAAGCCCCGCCGCGCCTTTGATGATGGCGAGCGCAGAGAACGCCGCTTTGACGGAGACCAGCCCCGCCGCGCCTTCGATGGCGAGCGCAGAGAACGCCGCTTCGACGGGGATAAGCCCCGCCGCGCCTTCGACGGCGAGCGTAGAGAACGCCGTTTCGATGGGGACAAGCCCCGCCGCGCCTTCGATGGCGAGCGTAGAGAGCGTCGCTTCGACAGCGATAAGCCGCGCCGAAGCGAAGGGCAGCTGTGGCCTAATGACCGCTTCCGCTACCGCGACGAAGCGGGGCGCGAGCGCCTCAGGAGCAAGCGCCCCACGCGTCTGCAGCGCTTCTCCGCCGACGAGGAGGACTAGGGCGGGGCGCCTTAGCCTCGCCGCAGCGGACGCCGACGTACTGCGCCCGCTGGACCGACTAAGTACACCTAACAAGACTATAGACCTATGCGTAGACCATTCCTAAGCCTCCTGGTGGGGGCACTGGTCAGCCTCAGTGCGCAGGCTGACGGCGGTATGTGGCTGATGGAGCAGCTGAGCCAGAAGTACAGCAGCCTAGCCGCTCGTGGCCTTCAGATGAAGGAGTACGACCTCTATAGCCCCAACGGCAGCTCGCTCAAGGATGCCGTCGTCAGCTTCGACGGCGGCTGTACGGGCGAGATCATCTCCTCGCAGGGCCTCGTGCTGACCAATCATCACTGCGGCTACGACGCCATCCAGCAGCTCAGCAGCGTGGAGCACAACTACCTCGAGCAGGGCTACTGGGCACGGACGCTCCAGGACGAGCTGCCTGCGCGCGGTGTCGTGGTGACCTTCATCGACAAGATCGAGGACGTCACGGACTTTGTGCAGGGACAGCTCCGTCAGCTCAAGGGCGGCACGGGCATGGAGTTCCTCTCGCCCAGCTACCTCAACGGCCTGGCTCGCCGCCACTACAGCGAGCGCTACCAGCGAGGGCAGCAGGGGATCGAGCTGGAGATCAAGCCCTTCTACAACGGTAATAAGTACCTGCTCTTCGTCAAGAAGGTCTATTCGGATATTCGCTTCGTCGGGGCGCCGCCCAGCGCGGTGGGGAAGTTCGGTGCCGACACGGACAACTGGAGCTATCCCCGCCATACGGGGGACTTCAGCCTCTTCCGTATCTACGCGGATGCCAACGGCAACCCCGCGCCCTACTCCGAGCAGAACGTGCCGCTGCGTCCGCGCCGCTGGTTCGACATCTCGACCGCAGGGGTGCAGGAGGGGGACTTCGCCATGATCATGGGCTTCCCTGGGCGCACCAATCAGTACGCCCTGCCCAGCGAGATCACCGAGTGGCGCGACATTGACAATACGATACGCATACGTATGCGTGGGCTCAGGCAGGAGGTGATGCTCCGCGAGATGCTCGCCGATCCCAAGACCAACATCATGTACGCGGCCAAGTACGCCCGCTCGCAGAACGGCTACAAGCGCGCCATCGGGGCCAACTGGGGCGTCTCGCGTCCCGACTTCCTCCGCCGATCCGAGGAGCTGCGCTCCGAGGTCGAGCGCTGGGCCTCAGGGCAGCGTGACCGCAAGAAGGGGAAGGTCTACCTCGACGGGATCGCCCGTATCGAGCAGGCTGTGGCCGAGCGCGGGCCGCTGCGCCGTCAGCTGTGGTGGCTGGACGAAGGCCTCTGGCAGGGCATCGAGGCGATGCAGGCCCCAGGGGTGGACCTGCCGCTGGTGAGCCTGGAGCGTAGCTTCCGCAGCTACTGTAATAAGGACTATTCGCCTGCGGTGGATGCCAAGATCGCCAAGGTGCTCCTCGCTGAGTACTGCCGTCAGGTGCCGCGTGCCGACTGGCCCGAGGAGCTGGCGTCGGGCTTGGCGCGCTACGGCAGCGTGGAGGCCTATGTAGACGCGGTCTATGCTGGGACGCGCTTCACCACGGAGCAGGGCTTCGCGAGCTTCACAGCTCTGCCCTCCGCTGAGCAGACGAAGGTCCTCGAGACGGATCCGCTGGCACGCCTGGCGACCTCGGTGCGTACCAAGATGCGCCAGCTTCAGAAGGCGCTCCAGCCCTTCGATAGTGAGATCAGCCAGGGGCGCCGCGATTACCTCGCTGGGCTCGGCCTAGCACGGGCGGCTCAGGGCGGGGGAGGCCTCATGGACTATATGGCCGATGCCAACAGCACGCTACGCTTCACCTACGGCCAGATCCAGGGCTACAGCCCCCGCGACGGGGTGCGCTACACGGTGCCCACGACGCTGCAGGGGGTGATGCAGAAGGAGGACAGCACGAGCTGGGAGTTCGTCGTCCCCGAGCGCCTCAAGGAGATCTACCGCACCCAGAGCTACGGGGCGGGCAAGCGCTGGGCCTCGAAGCAGGCCGATGGCAGCTACGTGATGCCCGTCAACTTCACCGCCACGACGCACACCACGGGCGGCAACTCCGGTAGCCCCGTCTTCAATGCCAAGGGACAGCTCATCGGGATCAACTTCGACCGCAACTGGGAGGGCGTCGCTGGCGACATCCAGTACCTGCCCTCCTATCAGCGCAGCATCATTTGCGACATCCGCTACGTGCTGCTGATCATCGATGAGCTGGGCGGTGCCCGTCGCCTCATCGATGAGCTGAGCCTCGTCCCCTAGCACGCTCTATGGCCAAGCAGAAGTGGTACGTCGTCTGGGCAGGGCACGAGCCTGGCGTCTACGACAGCTGGGATGAGTGCCTCAGGCAGATCTCGGGCTACTCGGGGGCACGGTACAAGGGCTTCGGCTCACGTGCCGAGGCGCTCAGCGCCTACGAGGAGGGCTACGCAGGCTATCAGCGCCGCCATCAGGTAGCCCCCGAGCAGCAGGCCCTCACCGAGGTGCCGCTGGGGCGAGCGCTGGTGGTGGATGCCGCCTGCTCGGGCAACCCCGGGGTCATGGAGTACCGCGGGGTCTACCTCCGAGATCGCTCGGTGGCCTTCCAGATGGGCCCCTTCCCGCGTGGAACGAATAATATCGGGGAGTTCCTGGCCATCGTCCACGCCCTGGCGCTCATCGAGCAGCAGGGCCTCGAGGGGATGGTCGTCTACTCCGATAGCGCTATAGCCCTCTCCTGGGTACGGCGTGGCCGCTGCAAGACGCTGCTGGAGCGCACCCCCGAGACGGCGCAGCTCTTCGCCCTCATCGAGCGGGCTGAGCGCTGGCTCGCCACCCACCGCACGACAGCCCCCCTCTACAAGTGGGACACGGTACGCTGGGGCGAGATCCCCGCGGACTATGGGCGTAAGGGCTAGGCACTGTACCGCCTCCCCTCTGCCCATTACCCTGCCTTACAGCCCCCCTAGCTCGTCCTAAGCCCGCCCTTACCTAAGGGGGCGCGCTATACTAGCTAGGGGGGCAGTCGCGTTATAGGGGCAGTGCGTCTATTGCTATATCAGTGGACAAGCACTACCTTTGTACTGGCTAGCGGATCTTCGCCGCTGGTCTCTAATCTGTAGAAAGAAAGGAATTATGAAGAAAGTACTAAGTGCAGCCTTCGCGCTGCTCCTGCTGGGTGTCAGCGCCCAGGCACAGTCCATCCATCCTCGTGTCGAGGCTGCCCTCAACCTTGCCAAGATCCAGGCTAAGACAGGTGATGGTACGGATCTCAGCTTCAAGGTGCGTCCCGGTGTCCGCGTCGGTGTCGCTGCCGAAATCGATCTGGCCTCTGGCGTTTACCTCGCCCCTGGGCTGGTCTTCCGTCAGGAGGGTGCTAAGGAAGAGCACACGGTCCTCGGCCAGACGGTCAAGAACTCCGTAGGCCTCAACTACCTCGGGATCCCCGTCAACCTCGGTATCCGTGTCGGCCTGACCGACGCCCTCGCGGTCTCTGTCGAGGCTGGTCCTAGCTTCGCCTATGGCTTCTCCTCCGTCTCCTCGGTGAAGGATGCTGAGGACGTCTTCAAGAACAAGACCTACAAGCGCTTCGACGCTGGCCTCAACGCCTCCGCAGCCCTCGAGTACAGCAAGCTCTACCTGCGCGTAGGTACCGAGATCGGTATGACGAATAACCTCAAGGACGCTGTAGCTAAGGCTACGAGCAAGAATAGCTCCTTCTTCGTCGGTCTCGGCTACCGCTTCTAGCCCCGAGTGAGCACCCCGCGCGGTGCCTGCTCCTAGAGCCCAAATAAGCCCCAAGCAGTGCTAGGACAGTGTCCTTGCCGCTGCTTGGGGCTTTTCTTGTATATTTGTAGACGTTCAATAAGTATAATGCGAAGCATTTAACACCACACCCTACACTAATGGAACATATCATCAGTCAGTTCCTTCCCCTGGATCAGATCGGGGACGTGAAGCCCTTCGGTGGCGGCCACATCAATGACACCTACGCGATCACCGACCGCGAGGGTGTACGCCGCTGGATCCTGCAGCGAGTCAATCACCATGTCTTCCCTCGCATCGAGGTGCTGCAGCGCAATGTAGCCATCGTCTCCGATACGCTCCGCCAGCGGCTTGAGGAGGCAGGCGTAGAGGAGCCCGAGCGTAAGTACCTCTACTTCTATCCACGCCTCGACGATCCTAGCCAGAACTACTACCATGATGGCGAGAACTATTGGCGTGTCTGCCGCTTCATCCCCGACAGCATGAGCATGACCGAGCTGACGCCCGAGGCTGCACGCTTCGCGGGCGAAGCCTTCGGTCAGTTCGAGGAAATGCTCTCGGGTATCCCTGAGGGCGTCCTTGGCGACACGATCGTCAACTTCCACAGCATGCCCTGGCGCCTGCAGCAGCTCCGCGACTCCATCGCTAAGGATCCGCTGGGCCGCGTGGCCAAGGTGCAGGACATTCTCGAGGAGATCTGGCGTCGTGAGGATGCCATGCTCATCCAGGAGCGTCTGCACGAGGAGGGCAAGCTCCCCAAGCGTACCATCCACTGCGATACGAAGGTAGACAACGTGCTCTTCGACCGCAGCGGCCGCGTCCTCTGCGTCGTAGACTGGGATACGGTGATGCCTGGCTATATCCTCAGCGACGTGGGTGACTTCATCCGCTCGGGGGTTAACTTCGCTCCCGAGGATGAGCCCGACCTGAGCAAGATCGGCGTCAATATGGAGATCTACCGCGCCTTTGTCGAGGGCTACCTCTCGACGGCGGGCAAGTTCCTCACGCCCATCGAGCGCAGCCTCATCGCCTACGGCGGTCGCCTGATGACCTACATGCAGACGGTACGCTTCCTGGCCGACTACATCGACGGCGACAAGTACTTCAAGGTCAAGCACCCCGAGCACAACCTGCAGCGCACGCGTGCCCAGCTCCGCTACCTGCAGTGCCTCGAGGAGAAGGCCGAGGAGATGGAGGCGCTGCTGAAGTAAGCCACCTACCTCGCTTACCTACTGAATAGCCCTACGGGACGATCTAGATGAGGCTTGCCTCTCAGGTCGTCCCGTAGGGCTTTCTTCGTCTGCTGCTGGCGCGGCGTGTCCCGTCGCGGGGCGAACAGATGGCTTATCCCTCGCGCTCCCCACGGATAGCCCTCACGGCACTGACTGCCGTCCCTCGTGACGCTGACTGCCGTCCCTCGGCACGCTGACGGATAGCCCTCACGAGCCTTCCCCTTATACTTGCGTAAAGTCCGTCAAGGCTGTCTAGGGCGTGAGCGACCAAAGGGCGGGCGGGTGAGGGACTTGACGGGCAGGCTAAGTGAGCCTTCCGAGCGCAGGCGCTAAGGCTGCTGCGGAAAGTACCTTATGAATCAAGAAAAGTGGCTAATCTTTTGCGCAAAAGTTTAGCCACTTTTTCTGAAAAGATTAGTTACTTTTGGGAGGAAGATTAGGGACTTCGTCTCGAGCCTGCCTCAAGCGCCCTTGCTAAGTTCTTCGACCGAGCCAGCAAAGGCCAGCGACTTCCTTCGGCCTTAGCCTAATCTAAGGGAATGAAGCGGCTGAAGGAAGGCTTGGAAGTCTAGTTACATCCGCCACCTAATGGCTGGGCTTCGGGTCGTCTTCGCAGCCCAAGCCAAGCGGCGGGCGCTGTAGCGCCTTCGCCTTGTCGAGGCCGAGGCGAAGCAAAGCTACTCTCCCATCTGTAGGCCGACGGGCTACAGAGCGTTGAATGGATAGGGCGTACCATCGTCTGATGGAGTATTTGTAGTAAGATAGATTATGAAGATCAAAGAAGTACAAGCGGTCATAAGGGGGGCTGAATACATACGAAACAGTCCTCTAGGCATTATGTGGTTTCGCGGAGAAAGCACAGAACTGAATGGGGTTGAAATTTCAAGTAAGGCACTTTTCCTTGAGCCAGGCTTGCGAGGAGGGGTATTTGCGGCTATGATTCCTGGTGGAGACATCTACGAGATGACTTCGAGTGGAATCAAGCTACAGCTACAAGTAGATGAAGCTGTAGGATATCCTGTGATAGGAGAACTCCCCCATTTCTATATAATGAATAAATGGGATGAAGAAACAAACGATCACGTCTATAGACACATTCAAAATGGGGAGGTGTTATGGACTAGATCATATCCCTATAGACTCGTCGAGCAGTTTGGGGACTATGCTCTCCTATGGGGCACCATAGGAAGACATAAAGAAAATGCTTGTCAGCTCATCGAGCTCGCTACTGGTGCGGTGCTTTGGGAATTAGACCATCCTGATGCTTGTGTCAGCCAAGTTTACCCCTATGAGGATAAGGTGGTTATCGTATGGTTTCGGGATATAGAGAGTAAGGGAACGAATCGGGTGCTGTGCGTAGAGGTGCCATCAGGGAAGGTATTGTGGGAGAATGATGCTGCAAGAGAGTACCAAAAGTACGGAGAGGACAAGCTAGTATTCTTCCGCTCTTCACTTTGGGAGGATGGATATGAGCGTGGAGATAATCACCAGCTTGCAGAGCTCGACGTACGGACTGGAGCCTTTCAAACGTATAAGTTCCCAGGCTATAACACCAGTACCTATGTAACGACGGTCTACAAGGACTATCTTTTCTATGGAACACTGAACTATTACTTCTACGTTGGGGCTATCGACTTACGTACGCACGAGATGCTCCCAGAGGTTAAGGTTGACTACACACCAGGGAATCTTAACCGAATATCGAGCATCGGCGTACACGATGGGCAGCTCTACGTGGAGATTCAGACAGAGCTCGACCATAGCGACATACACGTTCTCGACCTAGATGAGGAAGAGGACACAGAGAGGCAGCGCTCCATAGGTCGATATCTCCCCGCTTGGCTTAGATCTCTGTGTCGTAAAGTGTCAACGCTACTTCGGGCTGAGGACAGAGGATAATTCCCTACCTTTAGAGTCGGTAATCAGCTTGTCCCGTGGAGTACCTGGGACTGCTGACGGCGCACTACTACCCACGAGCCCTTATCATGAAACGACCAGTCCTACTTATCCTCTGCGGGCTACTGGTGCTAGGGGAGGGTATGTGCGGCTGAGGTGGCGGGGCTTCTTGCGGGGACGCGGGGGATTTGCTACCTTTGACTTAAGCAAGCACCCCGAGGTCAGGGGGCTGGCATCACACTAAGAATAAGATAAGCACTATGGCACAGCAGCAAGCGGAAGCCCCACAGTTCAACATCGAGCTACCCGAAGAGATCGCCCAGGGCGAGTACAGCAACCTCGTCCTGCTCAACCCCACGCAGGGAGAATTCGTCTTTGACTTCGTACGCCTGCTCCCAGGCGTCCAGACGGCACGCGTACACAGCCGTCAGATCCTCACGCCTGCCAATGCCAAGCGTCTGCATCGTCAGCTGGCGAACTTCCTCGAAGGCTATGAGCGCGAGCTCGGTACCATCGAGCTGCCCGAGGATAGCCTCGAGGCTGGGGAGGCCAACTAAGCCCCACGCTCTGCCTCACCGTAGGTAGATAACTAGAGCTACTCCCTCATGGGGGTAGCTCTACCTATATATAAGAGAAGATGAAGCATATCCCTCAGCTCATCCTAGATAGCAGCCTGCCCTATCTAGAGGACCTCGCCCGTGAGGTGGGTGAGGTCACCACGCTCGCCAGCCGGGACTTTAGCCCCGAGCGCGTAGCCCAGGCGGATGCCCTGCTGATCCGCAGCGTCGTACACTGCGACGCGGCCCTCCTCTCGGGGAGCCGTGTGCGTATGATCGCCACCGCGACAGCGGGCTACGACCATATCGATGGCGCCTGGTGTGATGCCGCGGGTATCGCCTGGCGCAATGCCCCAGGCTGCAATGCGGGTGGGGTAGTGCAGTACGTCCTCTCGTCGCTGGCAGCCTGGTCGCTGGAGCGGGGTGTCGACCTCGAGGGGCTTACCCTCGGTATCGTCGGGGTGGGGCATGTCGGGGGGCGCCTCGCGGAGCGGGCTTCGGCTCTTGGCCTCCGTGTGCTACTCTGTGACCCTCCCCGTGCCGAGCGTGAGGGTGAGGAAGGCTTCCTCCCGCTGGAGACGCTACTGGAGCAGAGCGATATCGTCACGCTGCATGTGCCCTTGATACGTGCGGGGCGCTATGCGACGGTGGGGATGGTGGACGAAGGCTTCCTCGAGCACTGCTCCCGCCGCCCGCTACTCATCAATGCCTGTCGGGGTGGGGTAGCCCCCACGGCCCAGCTGCTGCGCGGACTGGAGTCGGGGCAGCTCCGTGACCTGATCCTCGACTGCTGGGAGGGCGAGCCCGAGATCTCGTCCGAGCTAGCGCGCCGTGCCTTCATCGCCACGCCCCACGTGGCGGGCTGGACGGCCGACGGCAAGTGGCGTGGCTCACGTATGGCGCTGGCGGCAGTTTGTGAGGTGCTGGAGCTCCCCGAGCCTCGCGGGCTCTGGGATAGCTCTGTGCTGCCGCAGCCCGAGGAGCCCGTCCTCGACCTCAATAGCCTCCCTGAGGGCGAGCGCATCCTGAGGGCACAGCTCCATAGCGCTGACCCCAGAGGCTGTAGCCAGCTGCTGAAGGCCGAGCCCGAGCGCTTCGCCGAGATCCGCCACGACTACGTCTTCCCTCGAGAGGCCTCCGCCTATACCCTCCGCGGGGTGCGTCCCGAGGAGCGGGAGGCGGTGGAGCGCCTGGGCTTCAGAGTCCAGGACTAGCCGTATCTTTGTAGGGCGCAGATTGATACTTACTTTAGTCCCCCACCCAGACGACCATGCCTAGGCGCTGCCTTACCCTCCTCGCCCTTCTACTGCTGCTGCTCCAGCAGGCACAGGCTCAGTACACCCTGCCGCTACAGCCACGTAGCGGTCTCCTCCAGCCCGTCGCTCAGGCAGAGCCCTCGGCTCGTCGTAGCCGTAGCGTAGGCCCCAGTACCGAGCGCCTCGTCCTCCCACCGCTGCCAGCGAGTGCCTACACCGAGGTGCTGGGGCGCGGACAGATGGCGCGTGTCTATACCTTCGCTATCGAACGCCCGCTGGAGCTCGGGGCCGATCGTCTCGGGCAGTACCTCACCGATGGGGCGGGCAACTACAGCTGGCAGGCGGTGATCCGCTCGACGGGGGCGCGCAATGTAGGCCTGCGACTCTCGCACTTCGCCCTGCCTCGCGGCGGGCAGCTCTACGTCACGGCGGCGGATGGGACGCGCATCGGGGCACTGACGGAGCAGAACAATTCGCCCGACAGCCTCCTGCAGCTGCGTCCGCTGGTGGGCGCTAGCCTGACGCTGCGCTACGACTTCCCCGAGGGCTATACTCCGCGTGGGGAGGAGCTCCCCTTCCGCATCGCGGCCGTCTACCATGGCTTCCGCACCTGGCATCCCGAGGATGACGACTTCGACACGGCACACCCAGGCGAGCCGCTCTATGACCTCGGGGGGCAGCGAGGCATCAAGGGCCTGCTCTGCGCGCCCAACGTGCTGGCCTATCCCCAGCGCTGGGCTCAGACGCGCAGCACGCTGCAGATCATCGTTGGGGGGACGCAGGCCTCCTCGGCTGCACTCATCAATAATACCCGCTCTGACGGTACGCCCTACGTGCTGACCTCGGCGCACTGCATCAATAGCCTCTACAGCGTGACCGATCTGGCGAAGGTGCGTGCTAGGGCCGCGACGACGGTCTTCTTCTTCGGGTACCAGAGTCCCCAGCGTGCGGGCTATATCCGTCCTGCCGAGGAGCAGACGCTGAGCGGGGCGAGCCTCGTGGCCTACAATGAGGACTCGGATATGTGCCTCCTGCGCATCGAGGGCCTGCCTAAGGCCAGCGACGGCACCAGCCTCCCCATCCCTGCCGCCTACAACCCCTACTTCGCGGGCTGGGATCGTACCGAGCAGCCCACGCTCCCATACTTTACCATCCATCATCCCGCCAGCAGTACCAAGCGCTACAATGAGGCGAACGACCGCTCGCTTAGCATCGAGGACTACGACATCAGCGGGGCAGGTGGGCGCGCTTGGTGGGGCAAGCACTGGCACGTCCATAGCTGGGCTACGGGTACGACGGCCGCAGGCTCCTCGGGCTCGCCGCTTTTCGACGGCTCGGGCTTCATCATCGGGGCCCTCTCGGGCGGAGGCTCGACCTGCGACAGCCCCTATGACGACTACTACTGGGCGCTGGCACGTAGCTGGACGCTTCCCGCAGGGAGCACGGATCGGTTAGGTGGGCTGGAGCCACATCTCGATCCTACGGGTAGCGGCGCCACGACCTGTGCAGGCTATGATCCTCTCGGGACACGCTTCGTGCAGCGCCTGAGCCTCTTCTACCCCGACCCTGCTACGCCCGATCAGCAGCGCCTCCTCCCGACCGATACCTACAGTCCGCAGCGCTCGATCCTCGAGCTCGGGAACGTCTTCACCCTCCCCGCGGAGCAGCGCCTACGTATCCTGGGGGCCTATGTCGTCTTCCGCAGCACCCGCCAGCTGGCCAAGACCCAGCTGCCTCAGGTAGCTCTCAGCCTCAGTCAGCTGGAGCGCAGTGGCAGCATCGCCCAGCCCATCAGCCAGTTTGCCTCCACACGTATGGGAGCCTACGTCGCCTATGATACGGACAAGGGCAGCTTCCAGGACCTCAGGCGCGCCACGCGCCTCGATAGCATCGAGGACTTCTTCCCCAATCCCAGCCCCGAGGAACTGAGCCTACCCGCAGGCGACTACCTCCTCTCGCTGCGCTCGGCCTCAGGCGATAGCCTCGGGCTGCCGCTGCTGAGCTATTCGGGGGGACGAAGCGAGACCGACTGGACCGCCTGGATCAAGGGCTTCGACGGCCGCTGGCAGCGCAACCTCAGCCTCCCCAATGGGGCCTACTGGATCGACCTCCTGGTGGAGACCGCGCAGCCCATACGCCTAGGACGCAGCAGTACACAGGCCGAGGAGCCGACCCGCTGCTACGCCTATGGGCAGCAGCTCTTCCTCGAGGGCGACTTCACCCGCTACACCAGCGTCGAGCTGCGCGTCTACAGCCTCCTCGGCGAACTGATCCAGCGGGACGAGCGCCCCTTCATGAGCCGCCGTCAGAGCTACCCCATACAGCTCCCACAGGGGAACTATCTGGCGGTCTTCACCCTACATCACAGCTCGGGCTCGCAGGAGCGACTCAGCCTCTACTTCACCCAGCCCTAAGCCCCCACTTCTCATCCTATAGTAATTGTATGGTCACACCCTACAACGATAATCAGACCCCGAAGGTCGAGCAGGTGCGCAAGATGTTCAACAACATTGCCCCCAAGTACGACCTCCTCAACCGCATCATCTCGCTAGGCCTCGATCGCTCGTGGCGGCGCAAGGCCCTCGGCATGCTGGCTCCCTACGCCCCTAAGCGCGTCCTCGACGTAGCCACGGGGACGGGCGACCTCGCCATCGAGCTGCTGAAGCATGTCCCCAGTGTGCGTGAGGTCCTCGGGATCGACATCTCGGAGGAGATGATGCGTGTCGGGGCAGGCAAGGTCGCCAGCCTCGGGCTCAGCCAGCAGATCAGCTTCAGCCGTCAGGACTCGACGGCGACGGACCTGGAGACGGCGAGCTTCGACGCAGCTACGATAGGCTTCGGGATACGCAACTTCACTGATATCCCTGCCGCTGCCCGCGAGCTTCACCGCCTCCTGCGCCCCTCGGGCGTGCTGGTGATCATCGAGCTGAGCGAGCCTACCAACCGCTTCCTCCACCTTGGCTACAGCCTCTACACACGTACGGTGATCCCTATGCTCGGGCGATTGTTGACAGGGGACAAAAGTGCCTATACCTACCTGCCCAAGAGCATCGCCGCCGTGCCGCAGCGCGAGCAGATGACGGAGATCCTGCGTGCAGCAGGCTTTCGTGAGGCATTCTACCACAGCATCTTCCCCGGTGCCTGCACCATATATATAGGCATCAATGCGGACTAGTGTGCGGGCAAAGAGCGGCCGCGCGGAAACGGAAATTGAAGATTATTAACTATCTTTACAAGCGAAAGTGGCTGAGCTACAGCCCTGAGTGCCAAGCACTGCCGTAGGGGAGCACAGCTGCGTATGTCTTCAAGGCTTGCAGGGATATGAAGGTATTGCAATTAGGTAAGTTTTACCCGATCAAAGGCGGGGTCGAGTGTGTGATGGAGATCTTCACCGAGGGCCTCGCCGAGCGTGGCTATCCGAGTGATATGCTCTGTGCTGCACACGATGGCCACGTGGGTGATATCATCCTTGGTGAGGAGTCGCGTATCATGTGCGCCCCCTCCCTGCTCAAGGTCGCAGCCACGATGATCTCTCCGATGATGATCGTCCGCCTTAGGAAGATCTGTCACGAGTACGACATCATCCATATCCACCACCCCGACCCGATGGCGACCCTCGCCTTATTCCTCTCGGGCTACAAGGGACGTGTGATCCTACATTGGCATAGCGATATCCTCAAGCAGAAGACGCTGCTCCGCTTCTTCAAGCCCCTGCAGAACTGGCTCATTAAGCGCTCCGATCTGATCCTTGGTACTACACCAGTCTACGTGGAGGAGTCTCCCTTCCTGAGGAAGGTGCAGCACAAGACCTCTTACCTCCCCATTGGGATAGACCCCACGCCCTGGCTCTCCGATGAGGTGAAGGAGCTGCGCAGCCGTTATCCAGGCAAGAAGATAATTTACAATATGGGACGCCTCGTCCCCTACAAGGGCTACCATCACTTGATACAGGCGATGGCCCTCCTGCCCGAGGAGTACATCCTATGGGTTGGCGGCGATGGCCCGCTGCGTGCAGAGCTCGAGGCCCTGGTGCGGGAGCTCGGGCTCGAGCAGCGCGTCGAGATCCTCGGCTACGTCCCCAGCGCCATGAAGCCCGTCTACTTCGGGGCCTGTGACCTCTTTTGTCTCAGCTCGACGATGAAGACCGAGGCCTACGCCATCGTCCAGGTCGAGGCCATGAGCCTAGGCCGCCCCATCGTCGCCACCGAGATCCCCGAGTCGGGCGTCTCCTGGGTCAATGCCCACGGCGTCTCTGGGCTGAACGTCCCGATCGAGGATGCCCCTGCCATGGCTAAGGCCATCCGCGAGATCTGTGAGAACCCCGAGACCTGGCAGCTCTATAGCCGCGGCGCCCGCCAGCGCTACTACGACGTCTTCACTAAGGTGGAGATGATCAACCGCCTCATCGAGATATACACCGACCTACTAGCCCAAACTGATCATAGGAAATAACAAAGACGCTCAATGAACTGTATCGAACGTTGCATCAAACGAACCTTCGACTTCACCCTAGCACTCGTCTCTCTGGTTCTCTTCTCGCCCGTGATGCTCGTCATCGCGATCCTGATACGACGTGAGGAGCCCGATGGGGATGTCATCTACACACAGGAGCGTGTAGGCTATAAGGGTCGTCCCTTCAAGCTCTATAAGTTCCGCTCCATGTATATGGATGCGGAGAAGGACAATGCTCCTCAGCTCTATCAGGAGCAGGATCCCCGTCTGACGAAGATCGGCGCCTTCATCCGCGCTCATCACCTGGACGAATTCCCCCAGCTGTGGAACGTCATCAAGGGGGATATGTCCTTCGTCGGACCTCGCCCCGAGCGTCAGTACTTCATCGACCAGATCAGCGCTGTGCGTCCCGACTACGAGCGTCTCTATGCGCTCCGCCCAGGGCTCTTCTCCTTCGCGACGCTCTACAACGGCTATACCGATACCTTGGAAAAGATGATCCGCCGCCTCGACCTAGATATCAAGTACCTAGAGAACTACTCCCTCTGGACCGACATCAAGATCATCTTCCTGACCTCCCAGTCCATCATCTTCGGCAAGAAATTCTAACACATGAATCTGAATAAATCTCTACGCTCCTGGAGTGTGGGGCTCTTGGCCTCAGTGCTCCTCCTCGCTACCTCCTGCGACCAGGTCTATCGCACCAACTACCTTCGCGACATGGAGGTCGCCAAGACCTATGGCGTCAAGTACGACATGGGGCTGACCATACAGAAGGGTGACAAGCTCAGCATCCTGGTCAGCAGTATCCGCAATCCCGAGCTGACCATCCCCTTCAACCCGCCTCAGCAGACCACTACGACGGCGAAGACGCCAGCTGGGAAGCGTATAACGGCTCCAGTGAGCAACGTCAGCCAGTTCCCCACGGTCAACTTCCCCGAGGGTGTCACGCCCACCCCTTCGCCTGCGGCCCAGGCGGCCTACCTAGTAGATGCTGAGGGCTGCATCCAGTTCCCGCTGCTCGGCTCAGTCAAGGTCACTGGGATGACCCTCGATCAGGTGAGCGAGTACCTGCGTACACGCCTGGTCTCGGAGAAATACCTCGCGGATGCCCACGTCACGACGACCTTCGATAACCTCCGAGTCTACCTCCTCGGGGCGCTTGGAGTTCATGAAAAAGAGCGCTACAATAACAATGAGTTCCCTAATAAGGGGGTCTTCCACCTAGATGATCCTCAGACCAATATCCTCGAGCTCGTTGCTCAGGCAGGCGGACTGATGGAGCAGGCCAACTATGAGCGCCTCAACATCATTCGTAAGGAGCCCAAGGGCTATGTCATCTATCGTGTGAACCTGCTCTCCAGCGACCTTTTCGAGTCTCCAGCCTTCATCCTGCGCCAGAACGACATCGTCTACGCCGAGTACAAGTATCGTCGTGATGCGGATCAGCGCACCTCACAGGCGCTGACCTATACCTCGACGATCGTCTCCTCGCTCGTCTCCCTGCTGGCTATCGTCACATTCTTCAAGAAGTAAGGATCTATGGCCACCCACGACTCTTCAGCCTCTGCCAACAAGGCGCAGGGGATGGACTTCAATCTGATTGACGTCTTCTTCTACCTGCTTCGCTACTGGCCCATCTACATCGTCAGTATCGCGGCCTTCTGTATCCTCAGCATGTACCGTAATGCGCGCATGCCCTACACCTATCAGTCTTCTATCCAGGTACTGATCCGTGAGGCCTCGCAGCGTACGATGCTGGATGCGGATATGGTGCGCGTGATGCGTAATACCTCGCGCCTCAACATGGAGAACGAGAAACTCCAGTTCTCCTCCCGCAGTATCCTCGAGCGCGCCGTACATACGGTCAATGCCAATGTCCTCTACCGGGTCAATGAGGGTTTGCGCTCCGTAGAGCTCTACGACCGTGCTCCCTTCTCGATACGCTTCCTCGATAGCCTGGACAACACCTCTTCCTGGGAGGTGACCTACCAAGATGCGGGGCATGTAGGCATCCGCCGTGCGGGTAGTGATCAGGTGCAGAAGGTGCCCCTCAACGTACCCGTACGCCTTGGCAAGGAGCAGTTCATCGTCGAGCCCCGCTCCAATTTCAATAGTCCCTGGGATCATAAGGAGATCAAGGTCGACCGTATGTCCTTCAGCAACACCGTGCGCTACTACCAGCATGCGGTCGTTGTCTCACAGCCACTGGAGCGCTCTTCGACGCTTGACATCACGCTGCAGGACCGCTCCAAGCGCAAGGCTCTCGACATCCTCCTGGCGCAGGTCGCTGCCTACAACCGTGAGGACGAAGAGGTGCGTAACCAGATCTCTAAGAATACCGCAGACTTCGTCAATGAGCGTATCGCTGCCCTCAGCGAAGAACTCGGGATCGTCGAGGAGGACATGGAGCGCTTCATGGTCAAGACCCGCACGATCGACTACGATAGTAAGGTGCTGCGCTACAATGCTCGTTCGGCTGAGACAGAAGTCGAGGCCTACGAACTCGAGACGCAGCTCAAGCTCGTCTCCTTCATGCTCTCGCAGCTCAGCAGCCCCTCTAAGGCCAATGACTTCATGCCGCTGAATATCGGCATCAATGCACCTGGCCTGGACGAACTCATCGCTCAGTACAACCAGCTGCAGCTGCAGCGCAACAAGCTCGTCGAGGCCTCTGGTGGTAGCGTCGCCAACCCCGTCATCACCAACTACGACCAGGCCCTCAAGGAGCAGCGTGCCGCCACCATCGAGGCACTCAACCGCTATGCCTCCGTCCTCCGTGTGCGACTGCAGAACTCCAATGGGCAGCAGTCCACCCTCGCAGGTGCCCTCCCCGACGTCTCGAGCAAGGGCCGTGAGAAGGCTGAGATCGAGCGCCGTCTGGAAATCCGTGAGCGTCTCTACACCGAGTTGCTCAACAAGCGCGAGGAATATGCCCTGCGCCAGGCCATGACTCAGGACAGCGCCTACGTCCTCGATATGGACGACGCTCCCTCTGGTCCCGTCAGCCCGAATAACTTCCGTACCTTCATGATCGCCTTCCTGCTGGGACTCGTCGTGCCTAGCATCTTCCTGATCATCCGCCTTGTGGTCGACACCAAGATCCACACGCGTAAGGATATCATGGACCGCGTCACGATCCCCTTCCTCGGGGACGTACCCCGTGCAGAGAAGAGTAAGGAAGGGCTCGGCCGTGTCGTCAGCGCTCAGGGTACCGATAGCGTGAGTGAGGCCTTCCGCGTGCTGCGTGAGAACCTCCGCTTCATGATCGGGACCAATGACAATAGCCCCAAGCGCATCATCTTCACCTCCTTCGGTGAGTCTGCGGGTAAGAGCTACGTGTCCTACAACCTTGCCCTCACGCTCATGGCCTCGGGCAAGCGCGTGGTGCTTGTCGACCTTGACCTGCGTAAGGGGACGATCTCCCGTCGTCTCGGCCTTCGTGGCGCTGGCGTCAGTGAGTTCCTCGCCAATCCGCAGATGAAGCTCAGCGACATCCTGCGCAAGGATCCCGCACACCCTGAGCTCGCTGTCATCGTCTCTGGTGCCGTGCCGCCCAATCCTACGGAGCTGCTCCTACATCAGCGCTTCGATGATCTGGCCGAGATGCTGACCGAGCAGTTCGACTACGTCCTCTACGACAACGTGCCCTTCGGTAGCGTCGCCGATGCTGCCATCGCCAACCGTGTCGCTGACCTTACGCTCTTCGTGCTGCGTGCCGGTAAGTTCGACCGCCGTGCTATGCCTGACCTGCAGCGCATCTACGATGATCAGGTGCTGACCAATATGGCCATCATCCTCAACGATGCTCAGGGCAGCGGCCACGGTTATGGCTACGGCTATGGCTACGGTTATGGCTATGGTTACGGCTATGGCTACGGCTACGGTCACAAGAAGCGTACCCTGCGTCAGCGCATCATGCACCGCCTAGGCTTCAAGGTCAAGTAGCCACGTGCTACGGCACCTGCCTCAGAGCTTATGATCCCTTCTGCACCTCAGCCTCGGCTCACGGTCATCGTACCGGCGTACAACGTCGCCCCTTGGCTCGAGCAGTGCATCCAGTCCATCCGTCAGCAGAGCCTCACCGACCTCGAGATTATCGTGGTCGATGACGGCTCGACTGATGCGACGGGCGAGCTCCTAGAGGCCTGGGCTGCTGAGGAGCCACGGCTCAAGGTCCTACATCAGCCCAATGCGGGGCAGTCAGCGGCACGCAACCGAGCCCTCGAGCTCGTCCGCAGCCCCTACTTCACCTTTGTCGACGGGGATGATTACCTCAGTCCCGAGGTGCTCGAGGAGGCGGTCGCTTTGCTGGAGTCCGAGCCTGAGCTCGGGCTGGTAGAGTTTGGCTTCGTCGAGGAGTATCCCGACGGACGGTGCCAGCCGCAGCTCCACAGCTCACTACGCTATACCTCGCTCGAGGCCGTGCGTAGCCTCGCCCTGTCGGCAGAGGTCTCGGGCATGCCCTGGGGGAAGGTCTACCGCAGCTCTGTGGCCTCTGACCTACGCTTCCCCGAGGGGCGGATCTTCGAGGATACCCCCTTCGTGCTGGAGGTGCTCATGAGGACTACGGCCTACGCCTACCTCCCGAGCTGTGGCTACCACTATCGCGTCATGCGCTCAGGTAGCTCTACAGAGCACTGGGATGGGCGCCTTTGCCACCTCTTTGAGAACGTCCTAGAGCTGCGCGAGCGCCTTATCGAGCGCGACTCCCCCTACCGCCCGCTGGTCAATGAGCTCCTACTGAGACGGCTCATCATCTTCGTCCTCTGGGCCGACCGCCATCGGGCGGAGCAGCCCGAGCTCCTTGCGCTGCTGCTGCCCTATACCCGCTCCCTGCACGGAGAGCCCCTTGCCCCAGGAGGCTGGGGCATACGGCTGAGGAATGAGCTCTTCCTCAGAGCTCCTCGCCTCTTCCTCGGGATCAAGCGTTTCCTACCTACACCTCAATATAGTTAGTCCCTCCACTTCTGCCCATGTACGAGCAACTCATCTATTGCATCGCCAAAGAGTATATCGTCCTCAATACGTCCTCAGCCCAGGCCACACGAGCGCTCCTGCCGAACTACGAGCCCTTCCGTGTCGACGCGTTGCCTGAGGGACAGCAGCCGCTCTTTACCTTTACGGGCGATGTGGACCTCAGTGGCTATAAGCGCCTTGACCTCCTAGAGGACAAGCCGAGCGAAGCTACCCATGCCCGTATCTATCGTACGCAGGGGGAGCGGCTGATCCTAGAGCTGCAGATCTTCCGCCAGTCGCAGAATATGCTCATCGGCGAGGACTGGCGCGAGCTGCAGTCCGACGTGCAGATGGATGACCTCTCCTCGGCAGAGCACCTCAATAGGCTCCTGCTCATCGGCTACGCGGCGGCGATCGCTCCGCACCGCATGCTCAAGGTGCATGCCTCGGTGACGATGCTACGCGGCCGTGCGCTCCTCTTCCTTGGGGTCAGCGGTACGGGCAAGAGCACGCACAGCCGTCTGTGGCGCCGCTATGTCCCCGGTGCCGAGCTGCTCAATGACGACGAGCCCATGGTGCGCGTGGAGGATGACGGCTCCGTCCGTGTCTATGGCTGCCCCTGGAGTGGGAGCACACCTTGCTACCGCAATGAGTCGGCCGAGGTCGTGGCCTTTGTCCATCTCCATCAGTCACCCGAGAACAAGCTGACGAAGCTACATGGGCGTGATAGCTTCGACTCCCTCTACTCCTCCTCGGCCTTCCTGCATTCGGACAAGGTCCGCCACTTGGCGATCTTCAACACCGTGGCCGACGTCCTGGAGCGTATCCCTGTCTATCGCCTCGACTGCCGTCCCGACGAGGAGGCGGTCTCCTGCACGCGACCCTTACTGGAGAACTAGATGAGCGACGAGCGTAGACCTAGTACGCGGCGGGGAGCACCGTCGCGCATCACGCTGGAGGATGCCTTCGATGATGTCCTGAGCCGCATAGCTGAGGGCTATCGGGTGGATATTATCGCCAAGGGGCGCAGTATGCTCCCCTTCATCCGCAGCCAGCGGGATGCGATCACGCTCTCGCCGCTGACCGAGGAGTCCATCCAGCCGGGGCGTGTCGTCCTGGTGCGGATCTCGCGTGGCTACGCTATTCATCGTATCGAGACCATCTACCCGGGCGGGCGCATCATCCTCCGCGGGGATGGCAATCCCTATCAGCGTGAGGCCTGCATCCCGCGTCAGATCCTAGCGGAGGCGACCTGCGTGCGTCGTGGTCGTCACCTCATTACCCAGGGCAGCTGCCTCTGGTGGTGTGCCGAGCATCTGTGGCCAAGTATGCCCTTCCTGCGCCGCGCGCTGCTTTTCGTCTACCGCCGCACGCTGCTGCGCTGGGGCTGCTAGCTAAGCTTACCCACTTACGAAGGCTACTGCACCTACTCGGGTGCGGTAGCCTTTTTTGTTTCTAGTGCAGCGCCCGTCCCGAGTCGCTATTGCTCTCGGGGCGGGCTCTTTGTCTTGTTCTGGGAGTCCACCTAGGCCTTAGGGCAAAGGGGGCAGCGCTAAGCCCCAAGCCTCCTTCGGTGAAGCTGGGGTAGGTCCTGTGGGGCAGTCTAGGCCAAGGGTAGGGCGGGTGAGGGATATCAGTCAGCGCCGTGAGGGACGCCCGTCAGCGTCGCGGGGGATATCCCTCAGAGGACCGAGGGATATCACTCAGGGGCGCTCCCGCAGGAGGGTCGCCTTACTTCGCCGCCTCAGGCCCGTGGCTGGGCGAGGTGGGGCGCCTCGCTGGGCTACTTTGGGGGCAAGGCGTCCCTAGGTGCGCGGATAGCTGTGCGGGGGTAGGTGCTGCCTTCGCCCGACTTCGCGCTTGTCTCGGCGGCGGCTCTTGTGCCAAATCCCTGTATCTTTGCACTATCTAGATAAGACAAGGTATGAAGGAGACCCTAAGCTATAAGGAGGCCGCCGCGCGCCTCGAGCAGATCGTCCGCTACATAGAGCAGGACAGCCCCGATGTCGATGAGCTCACCAAGCTCGTAGAGGAGGCGGTGAAGCTCTCGAAGTACTGCCGCCGCAAGCTCACCGAGGCCGATAAGCAGCTGACGAGCCTCATGGCGCAGCTCAGCGAGGATAATGAGGAGGCCCATGGCTAGCCTGCAGGCGGGGCGCTATGCCCTACTGGTGGCAGGCGGCAGTGGCCTGCGCATGGGTGCGGCGCTGCCCAAGCAGTTCCTCCCCTTAGGGGGGCGACCCGTCCTGATGCACACGCTGGAGCGCTTCGCCCCGCTGGTGGAGCGTATAGTCCTCGTACTTCCCGAGGAGCAGCGCGGCTACTGGGCAGAGCTCTGCCAGCAGCACGACTTCACCCTCCCGCACGAGGTGACCGCGGGCGGCGAGACGCGTTTCCATTCCGTCGCAGCAGGCCTGAGCCTGCTTCCCGAGGAGGGGCTAGTCGCGGTACATGACGGGGTACGTCCGCTGCTGAGCGCTGGGCTCATCGAGGCTTGCTTCGAGGCGGCCGCGCGTGCTGAGGCCGCCCTCCCAGCCTTCCCCGTCACCGACAGCCTGCGCCAGCTGCACGAGGGGAGCAGTCGTGCCGTCGACCGTGCCGACTACGTCGCCGTACAGACGCCGCAGACCTTCCAGCTGCACCAGCTGCACGCCGCCTACCGCCAGCCCTACCGCCCGAGCTTCACCGATGACGCCTCCGTCTGGGAGGCGGCGGGCTTCGCAGCCCCCGAGCTGGTGCCTGGTGAGGCGCAGAACATCAAGCTCACCCAGCCGCTGGACCTCAAGCTCGCCGAGCTCCTCCTGAAGGACTAAGCCCACTCCTAAGCCCGCCCCACGATGTCCCTCCTCGAGACCGCGCTGACCTACCTGCCTGGTGTAGGGCCGAAGCGAGCCGCCGTGCTTGCCTCGGAGCTGGGGCTCTATACCTACCAGGACCTCCTGCTCTACTTCCCCACCAAGTACGTCGACCGCTCGCGCACCTATCAGATCCGCGAGCTGCGTGGCGAGCTCCCCAGCATCCAGCTGCGCGGCTACATCCGTGACTACAAGGAGCTCGGGGAGGGGCGCAAGAAGCGCCTCGTGGCCTACTTCACTGACGGCACGGGGACGATCGAGCTGACCTGGTTCCGTTCGCTGGCGACCATTCGCAGGCTCTATCCCGAGGGGCGCATGTTCCTCGTCTTTGGCAAGCCCGTGGCCTTCGCGGGCGGCTACAGCATTACCCACCCCGAGCTGGATGATGTGGAGAAGGAGCAGGCTGTAGGCTCGGGGCTGATGCCCGTCTATCCCCTCACGGACGCCGTGCGGCGGGTCGGGCTGGCGAGCCGTCAGATGCGCCAGCTCCTCTACACGCTCAAGGAGCTACTGCGCGGACAGCTCACGGAGCCCCTGCCCGCCTCGCTCCTGAGGAGCGCCCAGCTGATGCCCTACGCCGAGGCGCTGGAGCAGATCCACTTCCCCGAGACGAAGGAGCTGCTGGAGGCGGCACGTAGGCGACTGAAGTTCGACGAACTCCTCTTCATCCAGCTGCGCCTGCTGGGGATGAAGCTGGAGCGTAAGAAGACCAGCCCCGGGCTCCTACTGCCGCGCGTCGGGGAGCACTTCCGTAGCCTCTACACGAGCCTACCCTTTGACCTCACGGAGGCGCAGAAGCGCGTCCTCAGAGAGATCCAGGCCGACGTCGTCTCGGGACGGCAGATGAACCGCCTCGTGCAGGGCGATGTGGGCAGCGGCAAGACGCTGGTGGCCCTCTTCGCGATGCTGCTGGCGGTGGACAACGGTCACCAAGCCTGCCTGATGGCGCCGACCGAGATCCTCGCGCGCCAGCACCATGCCTCGCTGGCGGAGCTGCTCGAGCCGCTCGGCCTAGAGGTGGGCCTCCTCATCGGCAGCACACGCCGCCGCGAGCGCACCCGTCTGCACGCCGCTCTGGCCTCGGGCGAGCTGCCCATCCTCGTCGGGACGCATGCCCTCATCGAGCCCAGCGTACACTTCCACTCCCTAGCCCTCTGCATCATCGACGAGCAGCACCGCTTCGGCGTCGTGCAGCGCTCGGGGCTGTGGGCGAAGAACGCCTCTTGGTACCCCCATATCCTCACCATGAGTGCCACGCCCATCCCGCGGACGCTGGCGATGACGCTCTACGGCGACCTCGATATCTCCGTCATCGACGAGCTGCCCCCGGGGCGCAAGCCGATACAGACCTACCACGTCAGCGAGGGCGAGCTCTTCCGCGTCTACCGCTTCCTCGAGCAGCAGATCGCCGAGGGGCGGCAGGCCTATGTCGTCTTCCCCATGATCGAGGAGCAGGAGCAGTCCGAGCTGCGTGCGCTGCAGGAGGGGATGATGCGCTATCGCGAGCGCTTCCCCGAGCTTGAGGTGGTAATGGTGCATGGCAAGATGAAGCCCGAGGAGAAGGATGCCCAGATGCAGCGCTTCGTCTCGGGCGAGGCGCAGATCCTCCTCGCCACGACCGTCATCGAGGTCGGGGTCAACGTGCCCAATGCCTCCGTGATGGTCATCGAGGGGGCCAATCGCTTCGGGCTGGCGCAGCTCCACCAGCTGCGTGGGCGTGTAGGCCGCGGGGCGAGTCAGAGCTATTGTATCCTCGTCACGGGCAGCAAGCTCGGCGAGGAGGCGCAGCGTCGCCTGCAGCTGATGGTGGAGACCAACGATGGCTTCGAGATCGCGGAGGCCGATATGCGCTTCCGCGGCTTCGGGGAGATCGACGGCACGCGTCAGAGCGGTCAGCTGCTGAGCCTGCGCATCGCCAATCCCGCCACCGATGGCGCTATGGTGCAGTACACGCGTGAGCTGGCCGAGCGCATCCTAGAGGCGGACCCCGAGCTTAGCCAGCCCGAGCACGCGCCGCTGCGTCGACGTCTGGATGAGCTCTTCCGCGAGCGCCCGAGCTGGAGCCAGATCTCCTAGCATCCTGGCCCCGCGTGCCGCATCCGCTTGCTCTTCCCGCTTTCCTACCCTCCTCCCGCCTTAGACAAGGCACTTCGCAGCCCACATTCCCGCCCCTCCACAAAGGGGACGAGGTGCCCTGGACGCTGCTTCCTGAGGCCGAATACGCGTCCTTAGGGTGAGCGCTGCACAGATTTTAACTACCTTTGCAGCCGTATATAAGAAGACATTAAGAACAGATGCAGGACATTCGCAACGTAGCGATTATCGCGCACGTCGACCACGGTAAGACGACGCTCGTAGATAAGATGCTACTCGCCGGTAAGCTCTTCAGAGATGATAAGGCTGCCGAAGTAGACACCTACCTAGATAATAATGATCTCGAGCGGGAGCGCGGGATCACCATCCTCTCTAAGAACGTAAGCATACGCTACAAGGACGTCAAGATCAACATCATCGACACGCCTGGGCACGCTGACTTCGGCGGTGAGGTAGAGCGCGTGCTCAACCTCGCCGATGGCTGCCTGTTGCTCGTCGACGCCTTCGAGGGCCCCATGCCGCAGACGCGCTTCGTCCTGCAGAAGGCCATCGAGATGGGGCTCAAGCCCATCGTCGTCATCAACAAGGTGGACAAGCCCAACTGCCGTCCCGAGGAGGTGCAGGACATGGTCTTCGACCTGATGTTTAGCCTCAATGCGAGCGAGGAGCAGCTGGACTTCGAGACCATCTACGGCTCGGCCAAGCAGGGCTGGATGAGCAAGGACTACAAGACGCCCACCGAGGACATCTCCATCCTCCTAGACACCATCATCGAGCAGATCCCCGCGCCCAAGCAGATCGAGGGTCCCGCACAGATGCTCATCACCTCGCTCGACTACTCGAGCTACGTGGGGCGTATCGCCGTCGGGCGCGTGCACCGCGGTACCTTCCGCGAGGGGCAGGACGTCGCCCTCTGCAAGCGCGATGGCTCGGTGGCTAAGATGCGCATCAAGGAGGTCAACATCTTCGAGGGCCTCGGCCGTGCCAAGGTCGAGAGCGTTTCCTCGGGCGACATCTGTGCACTCATCGGTATCGAGGGCTTCGAGATCGGCGAGACGCTCACCGACGTTACCACGCCCGAGCCGCTGGATACCATCGCGGTGGACGAGCCCACGATGAGCATGCTCTTCACGATCAATAACTCGCCCTTCTACGGCAAGGAGGGTAAGTTCGTCACCTCGCGCCACATTCACGACCGCCTGATGAAGGAGCTGGACAAGAACCTGGCGCTGCGCGTCGAGCCCGCCGAGACGGCCGATAGCTGGATCGTCTACGGGCGTGGTGTGCTGCACCTCTCCGTCCTCATCGAGACGATGCGCCGTGAGGGCTACGAGCTGCAGGTAGGGCAGCCCCAGGTGATCATCCACGAGATCGACGGCGTCAAGCACGAGCCCGTCGAGCACCTCACGGTCAACCTCCCCGAGGAGTACGCCAGCAAGATCATCGACGTCGTCACCCGTCGCAAGGGCGAGATGACGATGATGGACACCAAGGACGGCCGCACCTTCCTCGAGTTCACCATCCCCTCGCGCGGCATCATAGGGCTCAATAACTACGTCCTCACCGCCTCGGCAGGGGAGGCCGTCATGGCCCACCGCTTCCTTGAGTACCAGCCTTGGAAGGGCGACATTGAGCGCCGCAGCAACGGCTCCATCATTGCTCTGGAGACGGGTACGGCCTATGCCTACGCCCTCAACAACCTCCAGAGCCGTGGCCGCTTCTTCATCTCCCCACAGGAAGAGGTCTATGCCGGTCAGGTCGTAGGCGAGCACACCAAGGAGGGCGACCTCGCGGTGAACGTATGCAAGAGCAAGAAGCTGACGAATATGCGTGCCTCCGGCAGTGACGACAAGGTCTCGCTGGCACCGCCCGTCGTCTTCAGCCTCGAGGATGCGCTGGAGTACATCCGCCCCGATGAGTACGTGGAGATCACACCGCACTCGATGCGTATGCGTAAGATCATCCTTGACGAGACGGAGCGCAAGCGCCAGAGCCGCGGCTAGCCGCCCCCAGCGCTAGCTCCTGCCGCTACAGCTAGCGGGGCCTGCCAGCAGGATGCGCCCCCAAGCGGGTGTTCCTAGCTGGCAGGCCCCGCTGCCTTGCGATTGAGGTGAAAAGCCTAAATTTGTCCTATCGCTTAGTCCGCTCAGCAACTCCTCGCTACTACTATACTATGCTATCACGACTACGTATAGGACTTCTGCCGCGCATCCTGCTGGCGCTCGTCCTGGGGATTAGCCTCGGAGGCTTCGTGCCTGAGACCTTCGTCCGCTTCTTCCTCACCCTCAACGGGCTCTTCGCCCACTTCCTTGACTTCATCATCCCGCTGATCATCCTGGCGCTGGTGGCCGAGGCCATCGGCAGCATCGGCCATCAGGCGGGACGTATGCTCCTCCTGACGGTAGCTATCGCCTACGGCTCGACGATCTTCTCGGGCTATCTGGCTTACTTTACGGGCGTGAGCATCTTCCCGCGACTCATCGAGGGGGCAGAGGCCTCCGCGATCGCAGCGCCTGCCGAGGGGCTACAGCCCTACTTCAGCCTCGAGCTGCCGCCCGTCATGGGGGTGATGACTGCGCTGGTGCTGGCCTTTGTCCTGGGACTGGCGAGCGCGCACCTCTCGGTGCCGACGCTGCGCGGGCTCATCGTGGATATGAAGGAGGTGGTCACTAAAGTCATCGAGACGGTCATCGTGCCGCTCCTGCCGCTGTACATCTTCGGTATCTTCCTCGATATGGCCTCCAGTGGTAAGGTGCTGGGCGTGCTCTTGGTCTTCATTAAGATCATAGGGGTGATCTTCGTCCTGCATATCGGGCTGCTGCTCCTGCAGTACACGGTAGCGGGGCTCGTGACGCGGCGCAATCCGCTGAAGCTCCTTCTGACGATGATGCCCGCCTACTTCACCGCCCTTGGCACCTCCTCTTCGGCGGCGACCATCCCCGTGACGCTGGCTGGGACACGGCGCAACGGCGTCAGCGAGGGCATCAGTGCCTTCGTTATCCCGCTCTGTGCTACCATCCACCTCTCGGGCAGCATGCTCAAGATCGTCTCCTGTGCCTTGGCCCTAATCCTAGTGAGCGGTGGGGCCTACGACCTCGGGCTCTTCACGCAGTTCATCCTGCTGCTGGGGATCACGATGGTCGCAGCGCCTGGCGTCCCCGGTGGGGCGATCATGGCCGCGCTGGCAGTGCTGGCCTCGGTGCTGGGCTTCACCGCGGAGCAGCAGGCCCTGATGATCTCACTCTACATCACGATGGACAGCTTCGGCACGGCCTGCAATGTGACGGGCGACGGAGCTATTGCCCTCGTCATTGACCGCCTGATCGCGACGCCCAGTGAGGCACCTGCGGCAGGCCCGACTACAGATAGTATAGATGGATAGATATTCGCTCGCGCTCGCGCGCTACCGTCAGGAGCGTGGCCTTGAGGCCGCACTGCCTGAGCTCCGTGCCGTCCTCTTCGATATGGACGGCGTCCTCTTCGACTCCATGCCTGCGCATAGCCGCTCCTGGGTGGAGGCCGCTCGCAGTGTCGGCCTCGAGATGCAGCCCGAGGACGCCTACTGGTACGAGGGGCAGACGGGCAGCTATACGATACAGCTGCTCTACGAGCGCTGCCTCGGGCGCAAGCCTACTGCCGAGGAGACCAAGTACCTCTATGAGCTGAAGACCGAGCTCTTCGTCCGCTATGACGAGGGCGGTATCCTCGAAGGGGTCCCCGAGGTGCTGGCGGCAGTGTCCGACCTCGGCCGCCTCGTCGTCACGGGTTCCTCGCAGCCTACGCTCCTCTCGCGTCTCGAGACGGCCTTCCCTGGGGTCTTCTCCCGTCCGCTGATGGTCACGGGCAAGGACGTCAAGCAGGGCAAGCCCTTCCCCGAGCCCTATCTGATGGGGCTGGAGAAGGCGGGCGTCGCCCCTGAGGAGGCGCTGGTGGTAGAGAATGCGCCCATGGGCGTAGAGGCTGCCGTCGCTGCGGGCATCTTCACCATAGCGGTGAATACGGGTCTACTGCCTGATAGCGCCCTCACCGATCGCGGGGCACACCTCGTCTTCCCCTCGATGAAGGCGCTGGCGGAGGCACTGCCTGAGCTGCGTCGCCGCTGGACGATGGAGTAGCTGCTGCCTCCTGTAGATACAAGGAAAGCCCCACATCACCTCCCTAAGCCTGAGGTGATGTGGGGCTTTCCTTTGCTTGTCCGCTAGGGGACTAGCGCTTCTCCTTACGTGACCAACCGAACTGGAGGCCGAAGATGAAGACGACAAGCAGTACCTCGCCGAGGCCGAGCAGGATATCCCCTGGCATACGCATCCAGCGGATCACCTGCATGAAGTCCTGCTGTAGGAAGTCTGCCGAGCGTGCCGACCAGTAGGCCTTGGTGATAGACTCGTGCGCCTGGAGGATCCCGATCGGCAGTACGCTGATGGTCACCATCAGGAAGAGCCCGATGTTGATCGACCAGAAGGCCGTGCCGATGAGCTTATCGTTCCACTTGTAGTCGGGGTAGAGCCCACGCAGGCAGAAGAGCATCAGCCCGATCCCTAGGATACCATAGACCCCGAAGAGCGCTGCGTGCCCGTGCACCGCAGTGGTATTGAGCCCCTGCAGGTAGTAGAGCGCGATAGGAGGATTGATGGCGAAGCCGAAGATCCCTGCGCCGAGGAAGTTCCAGAAGCACATGGCGATGAAGCAGTAGATCGGCCACTTGTAGTCCTCGAGCCACTGGCTAGCCTTGGAGAGGCGGTAGTTGTGGTAGGCCTCCATACCGATGAGCACTAGGGGTACGATCTCCAGCGCGCTGAAGGTCGCCCCGAGGGCAAGCACCCCAGTAGGCGTAGCGCTGAAGTAGAGGTGGTGGCAGGTCCCGAGGATCCCCCCTGAGAGGAAGATGATCGTAGAGAAGAGCACCGAGGTCGTCGCCGACTGGATGCGCAGCAGCCCTAGGCGGCAGAAGAGGAAGGCAGCCACCACCGTAGCGAAGACCTCGAAGAAGCCTTCTACCCAGAGGTGCACGACCCACCAGCGCCAGTATTCTGCAATGGCCATGTGGGTCTGGCGGCCGTACATCAGCCCTGCGGCGTAGAAGAAGGCGATCGCCAGCGAGGCAATGATGAAGAGCGTCAGCAGGTGGCGGTTCTCATCCTTACGCTTGAGCGCGGGGATAAGGGCGCGGATCATGAGGAAGAGCCAGAGCACGAGGCCGACCAGGAGCAGGATCTGCCAGAGGCGTCCCAGCTCGACGTACTCGTAGCCCTGATGGCCGAGCCAGAAGTTCTCGATGAGGCCGAGCTTCTGCATGACCCCCATCCACTGACCGATGAGCGAGCCTACGACGACGAAGACGAGGGCGCCGAAGAGGACATTCACGCCGAGGGCCTGATACTTAGGCTCCGTACCCGATACGGCAGGGGCGATATAGAGCCCTGTAGCGAGCCAGGAGGTCGCGATCCAGAGGATGGCGAGCTGTACGTGCCAGCTGCGCGAGACAGCCTGAGGGAGGAAGTCCTGGATCGGTAGGCCGAAGAGGGCATCCCCCTCGACGCCGTAGTGGGCTGTGATGGCCCCCAGCGTCATCTGCACGAGCATCAGTGCGGAGACGATCCAGAAGTACTTGAGACTGGCGCGCATCGAGGCCGTGGGCTTCATCCCGCGTAGGGGATCACTGCTGGGGATGGGGCCTTCCTCGTCCTCCTTAGACTGCGCGTAGTAGTAGACGAGTATCCCTACGGCGAAGAGTAGGATCAGGACGCTGAAGCCTGACCATAGGTGTAGGGAGGTCGGGGCGATATTCCCTATGATGGGGTCATGAGGCCAGTTGTTGGTGTAGCTGACGTCATCCCCTGGGCGGTTAGTGACGCAGACCCAGGAGGACCAGGCGAAGAAGGCGTTCATCTGCTCCATGCGTGCGCTATCCTCGATCGAGTGCTCACGCAGGGCGTAGGCGGTGCGGAGCTTGGCGTACTCGGGGCTTGGGTCACCGAGGAAGAGCTTAGCGTAGTGCTGCCCGATCTCCTTGGCTACCGCTGCGCGTAGCGGGGTGTAGGTGATGATGCCGGTCTTCGGGTCGTAGGTATTCCGACGGAGTTCCTCGCGTAGGAGTACCTGGTACTTGGCCTGTTCGGCTTCGGAAAGGGCGCTGTATTCTAGCCCGTCTTGCGCGGCTAGCTTCTCGAGCATTAGTTCAGACTCACGGTGTAGGTAGTCCGCATTCCAGTCTGGAGCGATGTAGGCTCCATGTCCCCAGATGCTACCGACGGTCTGGCCGCCGATGGACTGCCACACGTTTTGCCCGTCCTTGATGTCCTGTCCTTCGTAGAGTACCGTACCGTCTGTCGTCACGACCTTGCTAGGGAAGGGCGGCATGGTGCGGAAGATCTCCATCCCGAAGAAGCCTAGGACGCCGAAGGACAGTACGAGGACTGCCGCTAACGCATACCACAGTTTCTTAGGTGTCATATATATAGAGGTATTGGTGAGAGATGCCTCCTGGCTAGACCCGCTTAGTAAGTCTCAGGAGATAGCTACAAAAATAAAGTAATGCTCGAATTTCTGCAAGTCCTCTCTAGGGTTCGCTAGCGCTGTGGGTTGAGCGCCTTGAGCCTGAGCGGGAGGGTTGGGGGAAGGGGCGTTGCAGCGCCTGCGCGAGGCAAGATGCGGATGCGATACTCGCGCTGTGGTAGGAGGTCGAGGAAGTTCTCCTCGGGCTGTAGCTCGGGGCTGCTCGTGTCGATATACACGTCGCGCAGCAGGCGGTCGGAGCGCAGCAGCAGCGTGTAGTGGCTGCCGTCGGCGGCGCGCACGAGCTCGCAGCGCTCGGGCTGGGCGAAGGGCGGCAGCTCCAGCTCCTTGGGTGGGAGGGCGTAGTAGAGCTCTTCGCAGAGTAGCTCGGAACCCGCGCTGAGGCGGTAGCTGATGCCTTTCTGGCGCTTGGAGGCCTCATCGGGCAGCAGCTCCTCCAGCGGGATGTCCAGCTCGAGGACGCCGCTGCGGCCCGTGAGCGTCAGCTCCCGCGACCAAGGACGGCCCGTCTCCCCGCGTCCGTCGAAGGCAAAGCGCTCGGCCTCAAGGCGTACGCGGTGCTCGCCCTCGGGCTGCTCGTCCCACACGATGGAGAGGCGGCGCCCGTCGCGGCTGGGGAGGATCGTGTAGGGGGCGAAGGCGCGGGCCGCCTGATACTGCAGCCCCTTCCACGCACCCCAGTAGTCGATGCCCGACCAAGAGATCGCGGGCCAAGCATCATTGAGCTGCCAGTAGAGGCTGCCCATACAGCGCGGGGCGGCGGCGCGCTGTGCCTTGATGCCGAGGGCGATGCCGCGCCCCTGCATCACCTGCGAGGCGTAGACGAAGTCCTCGAAATCCCGCGGCTCGGGGTACTCCTGGCGGATGTAGTGGAGGATGACGTCGTTGCCGATGCTGCTCTTCTGATGGCTGCGCATCACGGGGCTCTCGAGGTCGTAGTCCTCCTCTCGGGCGAAGCGGCGGATACTGGAGGGCATGGGGAAGGACTGTACGCCGAATTCACTCATGAAGCGCGGCATCCGCTCCCGCAGGATCTCGAAGGGTTCGCGGCCGTACCACACGCCCCAGTAGTGACTCTCGCCGAGGCCGAGGCTTGCGGGGCGTCCCCAGTTCGCCGTGTCGGGGCTGCTCTCGATGTAGGGGCGTAGGGGATCGTGCTCGCTGAGGAGCTCGGGGATGAGCTGACGGAAGAGGCGGGCGTAGTCGCGCTCGAAGCGCTCGAAGGTCTCCTTGGGATACTTGCGCTGCCAGCCCCAGTACTTCAGCGCCTCGGCGATCTCATTGTTGCCGCACCAGGTGGCTACGGAGGGGTGCTGTCTGAGGCGCTGTACATTCTGCACGACCTCCTGCCGCACCTCCTCGAGGAAGGTGCTGTCGGCGGGGTAAGGGGTGCAGGCAAACATGAAGTCCTGCCAGATGAGGATGCCGTAGCGGTCGGCCAGCTCGTAGAAGCGGTCGCTCTCGTAGACGCCGCCGCCCCAGACGCGCAGCATGTTGAAGTGGCTGCGATGCATGTCCTCGAAGAGCTGCACCAGCTGCGCGTCGCTCCGTGTGGGCAGCATCAGCGTCCCGGGGATGTAGTTGGCTCCCTTGGCGAAGAAGGGGACGCCATTGACGACGAAGGTGAAGCTACGCCCGAGGCTGTCGGCCTCGCGCCTTAGCTCCAGCGTGCGCAGCCCGACGCGGGTCGTGTAGCTGTCCAGCGGCTGACGCTCGCCGCGGCGACGTAGCTCGAGGCGCATCGTGTAGCGTGCTTGCTCCCCCATACCGCGCGGCCACCAGAGCTGGGGATCGGGGAGGCTGTGGGCGAAGGGCTGCCCCACCTGGGGGAGGAAGTCCGCGACGCGTCCTTCCCGACGGTAGACTTTGCGCCCCTGAGGATCGAGGAGCGTGTAGCTCAGACGCGTGTCCGCAGGCGCGGCGATGTCCTCGGGACGCAGGCGCAGCTGGAGCTCGCGCCCCTTCGCCTCGGGGTGATAGCTCAGGTAGGGACGCCCTGCGAAGTGCTCCTTAGCCCCGAGGCGGAGCTGCACCGCCCGCCAAGGGCCGAGCGTCAGCAGGCGCTCGCCCCAGTCCCAGCCGTAGTGGTAGGGAGCCTTGCGGGTGAAGACGCTGAGGTGGATGGGTGCGTGGTCATTGTCCGCAGGGTAATTGATGCCCGAGGCCTCATAGCGCGGCAGGGAGGCTCGGGTGGGGGAGGCAAAGCGCAGCTCCAGCACGTTGTCCCGTCTCAGGAGCCCCTTGACCTCCAGTTCATGCTCGAGGTACATGTTGCTGCTCGTGAGGATGCGCTGGCCGTTGAGCCAGACCTCGGCGAAGGTGTCCAGCCCGCCGAAGTAGAGGCGCAGCGAGGGCTGGGCGAGCTGGCGGGCGGAGAGGGTGAAGCGCAGGCGGTAGGTCCAGTCCAGTTCGCTGACCCACTGCACGCTATCCTCGTTCGTCCTGTAGCCTGGGTCGGGGAGTAGGCCCTGACGGATGAGGTCCTGCTGGACGACGCCTGGGACGGTGGCGGGGATCCAGCGCTGGAGCTTGGAGTGATAGAGCTGCCAGCCCGTGTGGAGGTCGAGGGTGTCGCGGGCTGCGGCGTCGCTGCAAGGGCTACACATAAGGCATAGGAGGAGGCAAAGGATGAGTCGGTACATAGTGCGGGAGCAGGCTGCTGAAGCCCACTGCACAAAGGTAAGCAAAGCCCCTCAGAGCGCTCACGGACTGCTGTCCCCGAGCCCGCATAATACCCTCAGCGAGCGAACTGACTGATGCGGGCAAGAAAAGTAATATAAGAATCGGGGAAAAATAATATAACTTTCCGCGGAATATTATATAACAATCCGCGGAAAGTTATATAATATTTTTCGAAAAGTTATATAATATTTCGAGGGAAGTTATATAATAATCTGGGAGAAGTAATATAAGAATACGCCGAAAGTAATATAAGAACGGCTGCGAACTTATATTACTTTCTCCGTGAACTGCCTTATGCGCGCTCGGGAAAGGCCTGATGTGCGCTCGGCAAAGGGCTGATATGCACGCGGGGAGGGCCTTAGGGTAGCGCAACGAGAGGAATAGACAGCGCGCCCCCAGAGCTGCGGTGAGCTCTGGGGGCGCGCTGTGTGGCTTCGGTGGGTATGGGAGCGGAGGGAGGCCTTGGGCGGTACTCGCCTCTGCGGGGTGGGGCGGGTGCCTTTGCCTACAAGGGAGCGAGGACTCGCCGAAGGAGGTGGGCGGACTTAGCCCTCGCCCCTCAGCCAGGCGGCCAGTGCCGTGGCGGCGTTCTCCCCGTCAATGGCTGCCGAGACGATCCCACCTGCGTAGCCCGCGCCTTCGCCTGCAGGGTAGAGCCCCTCGTAGGTGAGGTGGCGGTAGTCCTTGTCGCGGGGGATGCGCACGGGCGAGGAGGTGCGGCTCTCGAGGGCGATCAGTTGGGCTTCCTCGGTGAGGAAGCCACGCGTCGAGCGGTCGAAGGCGCGGAAGCCCTCCTTGAGGCGCTCGGTGAGGAAGCTCGGCATCCAGTCGCTGAGCTGGCTACTGGTCAGTCCCATCGAGTAGGAGCTCGAGGGCAGGCTCGTGGACAGACGCCCGCGCATGAAGTCCGTCATACGCTGCGCAGGAGCGCGCAGGCTCTGCTGGGCGGCGGCATAGCAGCGACGCTCCAGCTCTTCGCACCACTCCATCAGCGCCAGCGGGCTCTCGAGCTGCTCGACCGCGATGCCCGTGGCAGGGATGTCGGCGGGGTGAAGCTCGACGACCATACCGGAGTTGGCCCAGCGGGAGCCGCGGTTGGCGGGCGACATCCCATTGACGACAGTCTCACCCGGGGCCGTGGAGGCTGGGACGACGAAGCCGCCTGGGCACATGCAGAAGCTGTAGACGCCGCGCCCCGAGGCCTGCGCCTTGTAGACGTATTCGGCCGCGGGCAGCCACTTGCCACGTCCCTCGGGGCTGTGATAGCGGATCTGGTCGATGAGCTGCTGCGGGTGCTCGAGGCGTACGCCCACGGCGATGGGCTTGGCCTCGACGAAGATATCCGCGGCGTGTAGGTAGCGGTAGACATCGCGCGCCGAGTGCCCTGTGGCCAGCACGACGGGCCCCTCGAAGCTCCGTCCGTCGGCACTCACCGCACCGCGCACCCGTCCGCGCTCTAGGATGAGCTCGTCCATGCGGCAGCCGAAGTGTACCTCACCGCCCGAGGCGATGATCTGCTCGCGCATGCGGCGGATGATGATGGGGAGCTTGTCCGTACCGATATGTGGGTGGGCATCGACAAGGATCTTGGGGTCGGCACCGAAGCGGCAGAAGATGCGCAGCGTCTTCTCGACGCTCCCGCGCTTCTTGCTGCGGGTGTAGAGCTTACCGTCGGAGAAGGCGCCCGCCCCGCCTTCGCCGTAGCTGTAGTTGGACTCTGGGTCGACGATCCCCGTACGCTCTAGCTGAACGATGTCGCGGCGGCGCTGCATCACGTCCTGCCCGCGCTCCAGCACGATGGGCCTTAGCCCGAGCTCGATGAGGCGCAGGGCGGCGAAGAGCCCACAGGGACCCGCCCCGACCACCACCACCGAGGGCGCGGCCGAGACATCGGGGTAGACGAGGTCGCTGAAGTCATCCACTGCGGGCTGCTCGCCCTCGAGGTAGACCTCTACGCTCAGCCCTACGCGGATGCGGCGCTGGCGGGCGTCGATATTGCGGCGGCGGATCTGCACGCTCGTGATGGCCTCGGGGGTGAGGCGCAGCTCACGGGCGACGGCGCTGCGGATGGACGCGTCGGAGGCAGCCTCCTCGGGGGAGAGGTTGAGCTGGAGGGTCGTCACTACTTCTTGCGGTGCTTGAGGAGGTAGTAGGCGAGGCCGCCGACGATGAGGACGCCAGCGATCACGAGACCGATCGTGGAGCTGTAGCTCTGGATGGTCTCAGCGAAGCGCTCGGGCGGTACGGTACGGCCGATGACCCAGCCGAGGACGGCCAGGACGATGTTCCACGCCCCTGCCCCCAGCGTCGTGTAGAGGAGGAAGCGGCCGAGCGGCATGCCTGCCAGCCCCGCGGGGATGGAGATCAGCTGACGTACGGCGGGGATGAGACGGCCGATGAGGGTCGAGGTAGCGCCGTTGCGATTGAAGTACTGCTCGGCCTGCTCGACCTTCTCAGGGCTCAGGAGACAGAGGCGTCCGAGGCGGCTCCCAGCGAAGCGATAGACCACGGGGCGACCGAGGTAGCGCGCTAGATAGTAGTTCACGACCCCCCCGATATTGGACCCTAGGGTCGCGAAGAGGACGACGAGGATGATGTTCAGCTCCCCGTTGGCTGCGCGGTAGGCAGCAGGGGGGACGACCACCTCACTCGGGAAGGGAATGAAGGAGGACTCGACAGCCATGAGCACCGTGACCCAGAAGTAGTCGAGGTGCTGCAGGATGTCCTGGAGGAAACTGAGGTGCTCTACCATAGCTGAGGCTTACTTGCTGACCTTCTTCCACGTGTCCTTGAGCGAGACCGTGCGGTTGAAGACGAGGTGATCGGGACGGCTGTCGGGGTCGAGGCAGAAGTAGCCTACGCGCTGGAACTGGTAGTACTCCCCGAGCTTAGCCTGGGCGAGGAAGGGCTCGATACGAGCGCCCTGGACGACGGTCAGGGATGCGGGGTTGAGCAGCTCGGCCAGCTCCTTGTCCTTGACCTCACTGGGGTTCTCGTCCGTGAAGAGCCGGTCGTAGAGGCGTACCTCGGCCTCCACGCTGTCGGCAGCAGAGACCCAGTGGATGGTGCCCTTGACCTTGCGGCCCGCCTCGGGACGGCCGCTGAGCGTCTCGGGATCGTAGGTGGCGTAGACCTCGGTGATGTTACCCGCTGCGTCCTTAGCACAGCCCGTGCAGCGGACGATGTAGGCACTCTTGAGGCGCACCTCCTGCCCGGGGGTCATGCGGAAGTACTTCTTCGGCGCATCCTCCATGAAGTCCTCGCGCTCGATGTAGAGCTCGCGGGCGAAGCGGATGCTGTGGCTGTCGCTCTCGGGATCCTCGGGGTTGTTGAGGAAGGGCATATCCTCGGTCTGTCCCTCGGGGTAATTGGTGATGATGAGCTTGACGGGGTCGAGGACGGCCGAGCCACGCAGGGCGTGCTTGTTTAGGTCCTCGCGTACGGCGTGCTCCAGCAGCGCCATGTCGATGATACCGTCGTACTTGGTGTAGCCGATCTTATCGACGAAGCTGCGGATGGACTCGGGCGTATAGCCGCGGCGGCGTAGGCCGCAGATGGTCGGCATACGGGGGTCGTCCCAGCCTGCCACGAGGCCGTCCTTGACGAGCTGCAGCAGCTTGCGCTTGCTCATCATGGTGTAGGTGAGGTTCAGGCGGTTGAACTCGTACTGGTGGGGTGCGTAGTCGTCGGGCTGACCCTCTACCTGCTTGAGCAGCTCGATGAAGTAGTCATAGAGTGGACGGTGTACCTCGAACTCCAGCGTACAGATCGAGTGCGTGACGCCCTCGAAGTAGTCGCTCTGCCCGTGGGCAAAGTCGTACATCGGGTACACATTCCACTGGGTGCCCGTACGGTGGTGGGGCACCTTGATGATGCGGTAGATGATGGGGTCGCGGAAGTGCATGTTGGGCGCGGCCATATCAATCTTGGCACGCAGGATCATCGCCCCCTCGGGGAACTCCCCAGCGTTCATGCGGCGGAAGAGGTCGAGGCTCTCCTGGGCGGGGCGGTCGCGGTAGGGGCTAGCGACCCCAGGGGTCGTAGGTGTGCCCTTCTGCTGGGCGATCTCCTCGGCCGTCTGCTCATCGACGTAGGCGTGGCCCGCTAGGATCAGCTCCTCGGCGAAGCGATACAGGCGCTCGAAGTAGTCCGAGGCGTAGTACTCAGCGCCCCACTGGAAGCCCAGCCACTGGATGTCCTCGCGGATAGCGTCGACGTACTCCACATCCTCCTTGGTGGGGTTGGTGTCGTCGAAGCGGAGGTTGCACACGCCGCCATAGCGCTGGGCGATGCCGAAGTCCATGCAGATGGCCTTCGCGTGGCCGATGTGCAGGTAGCCGTTAGGCTCGGGTGGGAAGCGGGTCTGCAGGCGTCCGCCGTTCTTGCCTGCCGCTAGGTCGCTAGCGACGATCTGCTCGATGAAGTTGAGGCTCTTCTTTGCTTCGCCCTCGCCAGAGAGGGGGGTGAGTTCTTCAGCCATGATGCTCGTTTGCGCTTATGATACTTGTCGTTGTTGAGTTCCTTGTGATCTGAGGCCTAGCTAGGAGGCCTCTATGAGGAACAAAAATAGCGCTTTTGAGGCAGATAGCGCGCCCGAGGGGCTTGGGCTGGGTGAGGGGGATAGGGGAGGGGCGACTTGGGTCGGGGCAGCGCACGGCTCTAGGGGGAGGGCTCCTGAGGGATATCAGTCAGCGCTCTGAGGGACGTCCATGCGGCGCGTGAGGGATAGCAGTCAGCGCCTTGAAGGATATCGGTCAGGTGGCTGGGGGATAGGGCTTAGGGCTGCGGGCTAGGGGAGCGGCGGCGATTGGGACAGCCTTGTGTGGTGCTGGGGGAGGGGTGTAGGCTAGCGCTATGGGGGTGGGGAGGAGGCTTCGGTGCGCCTTCCCCTGCATCACGGGCGGGAGCCCAGCCCTCTGCCTAAATTGTTGTACCTTTGCTTCTAAGGTAAGGTAAGACCACGCTATGACAGAGAATGAAGACCTAGAGCTCCGACGCCTAGAAGTAAATATAGGTCGTCTGGTGCAGCTCGTGCGCGCTCAGGATGAGCGCATTAGGCAGCTGCAGGAGCGTCTCAGTCTACAGGATAGCGAGCTACAGAGCCTACGCACCGCCCTCTCGGAGGAGCAGGCACAGCATGCCACCAGCATCCTGTCGCAGGCACTCGTCGAGGGCGCGGGGGAGCGTGCTGCCGCACGGCAGCTCCTGGATGGACTCATTCAGGAGGTCGAGCGCTGCATCCAGCAGCTCGAGCACGAGTGATCCCCCAGCTGGCTCTACAGACCTAGCGATACAGACCCCGCTCCCGCGGGGCTCTATATATAATGAGTGAGGACGGACGTGACCATAGCCTACAGCGCATCACCATCGCCATCGAGGGGCAGCGCCTCAGCCTGCGTGTACCACGCGAGCAGGAGCAGCGCTACCGCCTAGCTGGTGAGGAGTTGGTGCGTACCAGTCAGAGCTACCACGCCCGCTACCCCAATGTCTCCGAGGTGGGTCGACAGACCTATCTGGCGATGTCGGCCCTAGACGTGGCCACGCGCTACCGCGAGCTCCTCGAGGAGCGCGAGGTGCGTAGCCGTCACTTCGGGCCGCGCCTCAGCCAGCTCAACGAGACGCTGGAGGAGCTCCTCACTCAGGCTACTGCTACGCTGCAGCCCTAGTGGGCCGCGACCCCTCGAGGCACTTCGCCGCGGGTCGTGCTGCCTCATGGCGCGCTTGTCCCCTCCTTACCCCCTTAGCATAGAGAAGACTAACAAATAAGTAAGGAATGGGAACATCTACCATCATCATCATCTGTCTGCTCCTCGTCATCCTAGCCGCGCTGGCCTGGATGCTCCTCGTCTACATCCCTCGCCAGCGCGAGCATGCCCAGGCCCAGGCCGCAGGTATCCTCTCCGAGGCCGAGCGTGAGGCCGAGGTGCTCAAACAGAAGAAGCTCCTTGAGGTCAAGGAGAAGTTCCTCCAGCTCAAGGGCGAGCTGGAGCAGCAGGTGGCACAGCGCAACGAGAAGCTCAAGCAGATCGAGAACAAGCTCAAGGGACGCGAGCAGTCCCTCAACCAGCGTCAGTCTGACCTCGAGAAGCGCAACAGCGAGATCGACGTCCTCAAGGAGAAGCTCGCCCTACAGAGTGAGGGCATCGAGCTCAAGAAGGAGGAATACGAGGTCAAGAAGGTCGAGTACGAGCAGAAGAAGCAGGAGCTCGAGGAGCTCCGCCGCAGCGAGCAGCAGCGCCTCGAGCAGCTCGGCGGCCTCTCCGCAGACGAGGCCCGCGAGCGCCTCATCGAGAGCCTGCGCGCTGAGGCCAAGGACCAGGCCCAGGTCTACATCAATGAGATCGTCGAGGAGGCCAAGATGACGGCCAGCAAGGAGGCTAAGAAGATCGTCATCCAGTCCATCCAGCGCGTCGCCACCGAGACGGCGATCGAGAACTCCGTCACCGTCTTCCACATCGAGAGCGACGAGATCAAGGGCCGTATCATCGGGCGCGAAGGGCGCAACATCCGTGCTCTGGAGTCCGCCACGGGTATAGAGATCATCGTCGACGACACGCCTGAGGCCATCGTCCTCTCCAGCTTCGACCCCGTACGCCGAGAGGTAGCGCGTCTGGCGCTGCACCAGCTCGTGCAGGACGGCCGTATCCACCCCGCCCGCATCGAGGAGGTTGTCTCCAAGGTGCGCAAGCAGATCGAGGAGGAGATCATCGAGACGGGGAAGCGTACCGTCATCGACCTCGGGATCCACGGCATGCACCCCGAGCTCATTCGCCTCATCGGTAAGATGAAGTACCGCTCCTCCTACGGGCAGAACCTCCTGCAGCACTCCCGCGAGACGGCCAACCTCTGTGCCGTCATGGCCTCCGAGCTGGGACTCAACCCCAAGCACGCCAAGCGCGCTGGGCTCCTGCATGATATAGGTAAGGTGCCCGACGACGAGCCCGAGCTGCCCCACGCTCTCCTCGGGATGAAGCTCTGTGAGAAGTACAAGGAGAAGCCCAACATCTGTAACGCTGTCGGCGCCCACCACGACGAGGTCGAGATGGAGAGCCTCATCGCCCCCATCGTACAGGTCTGTGACGCCATCAGCGGCGCCCGTCCCGGTGCCCGCCGTGAGATCGTAGAGGCCTACATCAAGCGTCTCAACGACCTTGAGACCCTGGCCGCCTCTTACCCCGGCGTCGTCAAGACCTACGCCATCCAGGCAGGGCGCGAGCTGCGCGTCATTGTCGGGGCAGAGAACACCGATGATAGCACCATCGCTACGCTCTCCGAGGAGATCGCTCGCCGCATCCAGGACGAGATGACCTACCCTGGGCAGGTCAAGATCACCGTCATCCGCGAGACCCGCAGCGTCAGCTACGCCAAGTAGCCCGCACCCGCTAGGGAGCGTGCTGCCCACCCCATTCGATTGCGGAGAAACAATCCCCGCGAGGCCTCTGTTAGCATGCTAGGAGAGGACAAAGCCTCTAACGAGACATTACATGCAAGATAACGATCAGATCATAGACGAGGTCACCAGTGGTGACTACAAATACGGCTTTACGACCGAGATCGAGACCGAGACGATAGGCAAGGGCCTTAGCGAAGAGACCGTACGCCTTATCTCGGCCAAGAAGGGCGAGCCGGAGTGGCTGCTGGAGTTCCGCCTCCAGGCCTACCGCCACTGGCTGACGCTGGAGCAGCCCGACTGGGCGCTCCTTCAGATCCCCCCCATCGACTATCAGGATATCATCTACTACGCAGCGCCGAAGAAGAAGGAGGGGCCCAAGAGCCTCGACGAGGTAGACCCCGAGCTACTCCGTACCTTCGAGAAGCTGGGTATTCCCCTCGAGGAGCAGAAGGTGCTCTCGGGGGTAGCGGTGGATGCCGTCATGGACTCCGTGTCGGTCAAGACGACCTTCCGCGAGACGCTAGCTGAGAAGGGGATCATCTTCTGCTCCTTCAGCGAGGCGGTACGGGAGTACCCCGAGCTGGTGCGCCAGTATCTCGGCGTCGTCGTCCCTTATACAGATAATTACTTCGCCGCACTCAATAGCGCCGTCTTTAGCGATGGCTCCTTCGTCTACATCCCTAAGGGCACGCGCTGCCCGATGGAGCTCTCGACCTACTTCCGCATCAACGCGATGAACACGGGACAGTTCGAGCGTACGCTCATCGTCGCCGACGAGGGCGCCTACGTCAGCTACCTCGAGGGCTGCACCGCTCCGCAGCGCGACGAGAACCAGTTGCATGCCGCTATCGTCGAGATCATCGTCGAGCAGGACGCCGAGGTCAAGTACTCCACCGTGCAGAACTGGTACCCTGGCGACAAGGAGGGTAAGGGCGGTGTCTACAACTTCGTGACCAAGCGAGGCCTCTGCCGTGGGGCGCGTGCCAAGCTCTCCTGGACTCAGGTAGAGACGGGCTCGGCCATCACGTGGAAGTACCCCAGCTGCGTCCTCGAGGGCGACGACTCCGTGGCCGAGTTCTACTCCGTGGCGGTGACCAACCACCACCAGCAGGCCGACACGGGGACGAAGATGATCCACCTCGGGAAGAATACCCGCAGCCGCATTGTCTCTAAGGGGATCAGCGCAGGCCGCAGCCAGAATAGCTACCGCGGCCTCGTCTACGCAGGACCTGGGGCAGAGAACGCCCGCAACCACTCGCAGTGCGACAGCCTCCTGCTGAGCGACCGCTGCGGCGCCCATACCTTCCCCTACGTACACGTAGATAATGACAGCGCCATCGTCGAGCATGAGGCTACGACGAGCAAGATCAGCGAGGACCAGATCTTCTACTGCCAGCAGCGCGGTATCGGCGTCGAGGAGGCCGTCGGGCTCATCGTCGGCGGCTATGCCAAGGAGGTGATGAACCAGCTGCCCATGGAGTTCGCCGTCGAGGCGCAGAAGCTCCTCTCCATTTCCCTCGAGGGCTCGGTCGGCTAGGCCTCCCCTTATCCCTCACCCACATCATACATCAACGATAGAATATGCTTAAGATAGAGAACCTCCATGCTAGCATAGGAGATAAGGAAATACTCAAGGGGATCAGCCTCACCGTCAATAAGGGCGAGATCCACGCCATCATGGGACCCAACGGCTCGGGTAAGAGCACCCTCTCCTCGGTCCTCGTCGGGAACCCCAACTACGAGGTCACGGGCGGCAGCGTCACCTTCGAGGGCGAAGACCTGCTGGAGCTCGAGCCTGAGGAGCGCGCTCATCAGGGGCTCTTCATGAGCTTCCAGTACCCTGTCGAGATCCCTGGGGTCAGCATGGTCAACTTCATGCGTGCGGCCCTCAACGAGCGTCGCAAGGCGCAGGGCCTCGACCCTATCCCCGCCCCTGAGTTCCTCAAGCTGATGAAGCAGAAGCGTGAGCTCGTCGAGCTGGATAGCAAGCTCGCCAGCCGCTCCGTCAATGAGGGCTTCTCCGGCGGAGAGAAAAAGCGCAACGAGATCTTCCAGATGGCGATGCTCGAGCCCAAGCTCGCCATCCTCGACGAGACGGACAGTGGCCTCGACATCGACGCCCTGCGCATCGTAGCCAAGGGCGTCAATGAGCTGCGCAGCCCCGAGAACGCCACCATCGTCATCACCCACTATCAGCGTCTGCTGGACTATATCAAGCCCGACTTCGTCCACGTCCTCTACAAGGGGCGTATCGTGCGTAGCGGTGGCCCTGAGCTCGCCCTCGAGCTGGAGCGCCGAGGCTACGATTGGATCAAGGACGAGGTAGACGCCCAGGAGGCCTAAGACAGGAGCGATGGAAGCAATCACCAAGCAGTACCTCGACCTCTACGGGCAGTACAGTCAGCAGCTCCGAGGTCGCTCCCCGCTGGTAGAGCACTACCGCGAGGAGGCCTTCGATGCCTTCGCCCGCCTGGGTCTACCACGCTTCAAGAGCGAGGACTACCAGCGCACCGACCTCCCCACGCTGCTCAGCGGCACCCAATGGCAGCTCGCCACCGAGGCTCTGCCGCTTGCCTGGGAGGCGACGGAGCTCCCCGAGGGCGCCTTCGTCGGCACGCTGGCGGACTTCTACCAGCAGCAGCCCGAGCTCGCCCAGGAGCACTACGGCCGCCTAGCTCCCTTGGATAAGGATGGGCTCGTGGCGCTCAATAGCCTCCTGACGGCGGAGGCCTTCGTCCTCTACCTGCCTAAGGGCGCCAAGCTCCGTGCACCGCTCTCGGTGCGCAGCCTAGGCCGTGCTCTGGCTGGGCAGCTCTCCGCCGAGCGCCTACTCGTCATCCTCGAGGATGCTACGGAGGCTGCGCTCGTCCTCGATGAGCCCGCCGCTGAGGTGACGAACCTCGTCCTGCGCACCCTCGAGATCTATGTCGGCCGCACGGCGCGCTTCATCCTCGTCGACCGAGAGGAGAGTGCTGCAGGGCAGCTGCGCGTCAGTTCGCTCTACGTCCGTCAGCTGGGGGCCAGCCACGTCGACCTCTCTGCCGTGACGCTCGCCAGAGGCGTGACGCGCAATAACTACCACATCTCGCTGGCAGAGGAGGAAGCCGACCTCAAGGTCTCGGGCTTTGCGCTGAGCAAGGATAAGGGGCACGCGGACAACTTCTCCTATATCGAGCACGCAGTACCCCACTGTACGAGCGACGAGCTCTTCAAGTACATCCTCCTCGGGGATAGCCGCGGTGTCTTCACTGGCCGCATCCTCGTAGCACAGGACGCGCAGAAGACGCAGGCCTATCAGAACAATCGTAACCTGCTTCTCTCCCCTACGGCACGCATGCAGTCCAAGCCGCAGCTCGAGATCTATGCCGACGATGTCAAGTGCTCGCACGGCATGACCACGGGGCAGCTGAGCCCCGAGGCGCTCTTCTATATGCAGCAGCGCGGGATCCCGCGCGAGGAGGCTAAGCTGATGCTGAGCCATGCCTTCGCCGAAGACGTCCTGGAGCGCATACCGCTGGACGAGGAGGCTGAGGCCATCCGCGAGCATATTGCGGAGCAGCTTCGCTAGCCTTTACTAACCCATCTACCAAGCAGCCCGATTCCTCCCCGAGGAGTCGGGCTGCTTGCTTTTGTCCCTTACCCAAGCTCCCCCAGCCAGGCCTTGGACCCTAGCCGCCCTTACCCCTCCGTCCCGCCTCCTCGGCGTGTCGCGCTCCCCCGCGATAAGGGAGTGCTCTTCAGGGGATGTCAGTCGCAGCGCTGAGGGACGTCATCCAGCCGCGTGAGAGCCGTCAGTCAGCAGGCTGAGGGATATCAGTGGGTGGAGGTGGGCTAGGACTGCGGGCTCCATGCGAGCTTGGGCGGGAGGGCTTGGGATAGGCTTCGTAAGGCTTGGTAGACTTGCCTCGCGGCAGAGGGTGGGCTTGCTTCGCGGCGGGGTGGGGCGGCTTCGACTGCCACTTTGGCGGACTAAGCAGCACCTCGAGTGGGGTGCGAGGGGTGCGAGGAGAGGCGGCCTAAGGGGGTGGCGGAGCCTGCCTCTCGAGGGCTCTGGGAGGCTGCGGTGCGGTGGCTTGGGCGTGATTTAGTATCTTTGCGCATTATTGAATTTACAAAAGCTCTTAATACATAGACTAGATGCGACTACATAGAGAGGGACGAGGTCCCCTGGTGGGCTTCGCCATTATGCTACTAGGCATCAATGCCCTTATCTACCTCTTCCTCGGTGCGTTCACGGTGATCCCCGTGCTTTTCTCGCTGGCCTTCTACGCGGCGGTGGTCAATTTCTTTAGATACACCGAGCGCAAGCATACGGACGGCGACCGCGAGGTTGTGTGCCCCGCCGATGGGCGTGTCGTGGTCATCGAGGAGACGGACGAAGTGCAGATCCTCGGGCGCCGCTGCCTGCAGGTATCGGTCTTCATGAACATCTTCGACATGCATGTCAACTGGATCCCCTGCAATGGTGTGGTAGAGCATGTCTCGCACACCCCAGGGCGCTTCCTCTCGGCGCATCTGCCCAAGAGCAGCACCGACAATGAGCGCTCGGCAGTCGTCATCCGCACCGCTGGCGGTGACCAGGTGCTGGTGCGTCAGGTCGCTGGCGCCATCGCTCGCCGTATCGTGACCTATTCGGAGGTCGGGCAGCAGGTGGCGATCAATGAGAACCTCGGCTTCATCAAGTTCGGCTCCCGCGTGGATCTCTACCTGCCTCTCGGCACCGAGGTGCACGTACGTGTAGGGGACCGTGTCAAGGGGAACATTACCGACATCGCGACCCTTCCCCGCTAAGCCCGCCTCCTCATGCAGCTCAAGAAACATATCCCTAACGCCATCACCTGCTGCAACCTTCTCTCGGGGGTGGCGGCCGTGGTGCTGACGCTGCGCTACGACCAGCCCGAGTGGGCCGCGTGGTGTGTCGTCCTGGCAGCAGTCTTCGACTTCTTCGATGGGCTCGTAGCACGTGCCCTCGGGGTGGCCTCGCCCATAGGTAAGGATCTGGATTCGCTGGCGGACGTGATTAGCTTCGGCCTCGCCCCCAGCGTACTCGTCTGGTCGGCGCTGGAGGCTGTGGCTCCTGGCAATCCCTACAGCTATGGGGTCTTCATCCTAGCTCCCTTTGCGGCGCTAAGGCTGGCGAAGTTCAATAACGATACGCGCCAGACGACCTCCTTCCGTGGGCTGCCCGTACCGTCCAACGCCCTCTTCTGGCTCGGGATGAGCCCTGCTGTCTCAGGTATCGCCTCTCTCCTGGGCGTCGAGCTTACGATCACGCTGTATCTGCTCCTGAGCCTTGCGCTCTCCTTCCTGATGGTGAGTGAGCTACCGATGTTCTCCTTCAAGCTCAAGCCCGCACCGCTACGCAGCCTCTGGCCGCAGCTGACGCTCATCCTCGTCACGCTCGCTGCCGTAGCCTTCCTCGGCTGGCTAGGCTGTAGCGTCGCCATTGCTACCTATCTGCTCCTCTCGCTCTTTGCCCCTCGCGAGGCTTAGGCTACTGCCTGCCTGTCCCTGTACTATGGGCTTGGCACGCTCTTTGTAGGAATAGGGCTATGTCGAACAAGTAAAAGAAGTAATAGACCTATGACATTCTTCCTGATCCTCCTGCTGATCTATATCATATACTACCTCTTCCGCGCCCCCATTCAGGCTTGGCTGGCGATGCAGCTGGTGCGCCGCGTGCAGCGCCGTATGGGAGAGGCTATGGGAGCGCAGCAGCGTACCCAGCGTCCGCAGGGCGGCTATCGTAGGGAGGAGGGCTTCGCCGAAGGAGGCCAAGAGCCCCAGGACGAGCGCAGTAGCCGCTCGCAGAAGGAGCAGCTGGACGCGATCGAGGCACGCAAATTCGCCCGCAGCTCCAGCGATGAGTATGTAGACTTCGAGGAGCTGCCCTAGACTAAGGACAGCCTCAGCTAAGGCTCGGATAAGGGCCAAGCATCAGCGCCCACAGTCGCCACTAGGATGGCGACTGTGGGCGCTGCCTCTTTGTCGCGGGATGGGCTACAGGTGTGGAGCGCTGTCCGCGATGGGGCTGCGGGGCGTGTGATCTGGCTGGGGAATGTACTATTTTCCGTATCTTTGCGTATATAAATCAAGGATATAGACGGCTCCTTGGGCGCTGGCGACAGAGCCTGAGGCGGGCTTTAACGCGTAGGCCTATAGCCCTCTAGCTCATCGATCGACGAATGAAATCAAGACGAATACTGTACATCTCCCAGGAGATCGCCCCCTATCTAGACGAGTCTGACATCTCGCTGACCGCACGACACCTAGCGCAGGAAATCCAAGAACAAGGCAATGAGATCCGCGTCTTCATGCCGCGCTTCGGTCTGATCAATGAGCGCCGCAATCAGCTCCACGAGGTCATACGCCTCTCGGGGCTCAACATGATCCTCAACAACAACGACCATCCCCTCATCATCAAGGTAGCCTCGCTGCCCGCAGCCAAGCTGCAGGTCTACTTCATCGACAACGATGACTTCTTCAAGCGCAAGAGCCTCTACGGCCCTGACCCCAAGGGGGTGAATGACAACGATGAGCGCTCCGTCTTCTTCGTACGTGGCGCTCTGGAGACGGTCAAGAAGCTCAAGTGGATCCCCGATGTCATCCATTGCCACGGCACCTTCGTAGCCCTGGGGATGCTCTACCTCAAGAAGTACTACCACGATGATCCCTGCCTGAAGAAGGCTAAGCTCGTCTTCAGCCTCTATGATGAGGTGGAGCCCGTAGAGCTGACGGATCGCCTCTTCGAGACGCTGAAGTTCGACAAGTTCAAGCCCTCCGCCCTCACGCCCCTCGGCGGCAAGACCGACTACGAGGCGCTGAGCCGCCTGGCGATCCACTACGCTCATGGCGTCGTACAGGGCAGCGAGCAGATCAAGCCCGAGCTCCTCTCCTACATCCAGGAGACGGGGGTTCCCTTCCTGCCTTACCAGGGCGTCAAGGGTGGGGGAGCCGCCTACGAGGAGTTCTATAACCAACTCTAAAGCAAAAGACAAAGATGAAGCAGCTCAAGTCGCTCCGCTGGGGGCTCGGCGCCCTCGTGGCCCTGCCCCTCCTGGCGGCCTGCTCCGATAGCCTCTCCAACATCGGGGAGAGTGTACAGCCTGGTCAGGATAAGGTCACGGGGCAGATCACCTACGTGCAGTTTGCTGCCTCCACCGTGGCCTCGCCCGAGGTCAATAGTTCCTCGCAGGAGGCGCTCCTAGGCGAACTCGTAGACGCACAGTATGGTACCGTGCGCGGCGAGTACATCACCCAGGTGCGTACGGCTGCGGGATTCAAGATCGACTCGCTACCCGCTGGGGGCGGCATTGACTCGGTGAGCCTGCGCCTCTTCTACCAGCAGCGTGCTGGTAACGCCCTTGCCCCGATCAATATCGAGGTCTACGAGGTCGCTAAGGGCTTCACGGGCAGCAGCGTCTCGGTCAAGGACCTAGAGAACTACCGCAAGACGGCTCAGCTGCTTACCTCCAAGACCATAGTCCCAGGGCGTGACGCCATCAAGCTCAAGGACGGGACGGACTCGGCCTTCTACATCAACATCCCGCTACGCAATGCCTCGGGCGTCTACTCCGACCTCGGGCAGCGTATCCTCAATCTCTCGCGCTCCAATCCCGAGTACTTCCTCACGCAGGAGAGCTTCGGGAAGAACGTCCTCGGAGGTCTCCTGGTGACGCCTGCTACGGGGAGTGGCTACCTGCTGGAGATCGCTCAGACCGAGCTCATCCTGCACTACCACCACCCTGCACGCCTCAAGCCCGACAGCATCGTCAAGGCCCAGCAGCCTATGGTCAGCACGCTGCTGACGCCGCGCCTCAATGGCATATCCGCCACCGACCTCAGTGCCCTCACCGCTCCCAGCAGCGACTATACCTATATTAAGGGCCCCGCTGGGGTGACCACCGAGCTGACGCTCTCGGCTGCTGACCTGCAGCGTCTGGCGCGCAAGGCTCCAGCACCTGCCTCGGGGATGACGGCTCGCGACTTCTTCGGCCGCGTGTGGATGCTGGCCGATGCTCCGCTGTCGCTGCGTGTGGACAATCCCGCTCAGCTGACGCTCAACCCCTCGTCCTTCATGGTGCTACTGGAGTCAGACTCGGTGCGTAGCTTCTTCGGCTCTGCTACGCCCTCCGTGCGTGCGGGCTACTCCTATATCTCGGATCGCTACCAGGTGCAGCGCCCCGTGTACAACTTCCGCAATGTCGCCCAGCTGATCATGCGGCACCTGGCGGCACATGCCAAGTACACCACGGACGGCTGGACGGTCACTGAGCCGCTCAAGGTGCAGATCTACCCCGTGAGCTACAATACGAGTCAGGGCGTGACGCTGACGCTGCAGCCCAATCTCTTCCCCAACTTCGTACGCCTCTCCAAGAAACCCGAGACGCTACGCGTCGGCTTCGTCTCCTCGCTCATCCAGCAGCAGTAGACCTTTAGTCAGGCAGGCAATAGACCCCGATGCACGAGCGCATCAGGTCTATTGCCTGCCTCGCTTATAAGACCACCATACACTAGCACTACTACCTATGCAGACCTCACACATCAAGCTCCGCCTGACGGTGATGAACTTCCTCCAGTTCGCCGTCTGGGGTGCCTACCTGACCTCCATGGGGCGCTACCTCGCCTCGGCAGGCTTCGCCGAGCATATCGGCTCCTTCTATGCCATGCAGGGGATCGTCTCGCTCTTCATGCCCGCCCTGATGGGGATCGTGGCCGACCGCTGGGTGCCCGCCCAGCGCCTGCTCGGGATCTGCCATCTGCTGGCAGGGGGCTTGATGTTTGGCCTTTACTTCTATACGCAGAGCAGCAGCACGCTGGACTACGGCACGCTCTTTGCCCTCTACACGCTGAGTGTCGCCTTCTACATGCCCACGCTGGCGCTGAGCAATTCGGTAGCCTATACCTCGCTGGAGCAGGCGGGCATGGATCTGGTGAAGAGCTTCCCGCCGATACGCGTCTTCGGTACGGTGGGCTTCATCTGTACGATGATCTCGGTGAGCCTGCTCGGGGTCGAGTCCACGAGCGGGCAGTTCGCAGTCTCTGCGACGATCGGGCTGATTCAGGCGCTCTACTCGTGGACGCTGCCACACTGCCCGACGGCTCCCAAGGGGGAGAGCAAGGGCCTGGTGGAGGCGCTCGGGCTGCGTGCCTTCGTCCTCTTCCGCCAGCGCAAGATGGCGCTCTTCTTCGTCTTCTCCATGCTCCTGGGGGTAAGCCTGCAGATCACCAATGGCTTTGCTAACCCCTTCATCAACACCTTCGGCGAGATCCCTGCCTATGCGGAGACCTTCGGGGTGAAGTATGCCAACATCCTCATCTCCCTGAGTCAGCTCTCCGAGACGCTCTGCATCCTCCTTATCCCCTTTGCGCTGCGTCGCTTCGGGATCAAGAACGTGATGCTCATCGCGATGGTGGCCTGGGTACTGCGCTTCGGTCTCCTGGGGCTTGGGGACCCTGGCTCGGGCGTATGGCTCTTCCTGCTGAGCATGATCGTCTATGGGGTGGCCTTTGACTTCTTCAACGTCTCGGGCTCGCTCTTCGTGGATAAGGAGACCGACCCCTCGATCCGCTCCAGCGCGCAGGGGCTCTTCATGATCATGACCAATGGGATCGGCGCTACGCTGGGCTCCCTCGGGGCGCAGGCCGTGGTCAATCACTATGTCTATAGCGAGCACGACGCGCATGCGATGCTCGCTGGCTGGAGTGTCAGCTGGTATATCTTCGCAGCCTACGCGGCTGTGGTGGCGCTGCTCTTCGCCCTGCTCTTCCGCTACAAGGGGGATGTGGCGGAGGCTTAGGCCACTCGTCCTCACGCCGCTCTCAAGACCTGCGCAGCGATGAACATAGCCTTCGATGCTAAGCGCATCACCAACAACGCTACGGGCCTCGGCAACTACAGCCGCTTCGTCCTCGAGGCGCTCACGGAGTATAGGCCAGAGAACCGCTATCTACTCTACTCGCCCTCCATCGGACGCCCCGAGCTCTATCGGGAGCTGCTCGAGCACCGCTCCGTGCAGCTGCATACGCCGCACCGAGCGCTGGCCTTCCTCGGCGGGAGCCTTTGGCGGAACTACTCCATCCCTCGGCTGGTGCGTGAGGCTAAGGTCGATCTCTTCCACGGGCTCTCCAATGAGCTGCCGCTCGGGCTGTACCGCGCCCAGCGTGTCGGGACGGTGGTGACGATCCACGACCTGGCCTTCATCCGCTATCCGCAGTACTACAAGCCCATCGACCGCCTGCTCTACCGCCGTAAGTATGGGGCCTCGGCACGTGCCGCCGACCACGTCATCACGGTGAGCGAACAGACGCGCCGCGACGTGATCGGCATCTTCGGCGTGGAGGAGGAGCGTGTGACGACGGTCTACCAAGGCTGCTCCGAGCGCTTCGCCCAGATCCAGCCCGAGGAAGTCGCTGCTGCCCGCCAAGCACTTCGCCTGCCGCAGCGCTATATGCTCTTCGTCGGGAGCATCGAGGAGCGGAAGAACCTCCTGCTGGCTGTCGAGGCGCTGGCGCAGCTACAGGACAAGGAGCTTCACCTCGTCGCCGTAGGCCGCCGCACGCCCTACGTCCAGCAGGTGCTGGATCGTGCGCGTCGCCTCGGGGTGACGTCGCGCCTACATCTGCTGCATCAGGTGGGGGCGACCTATCTGCCTGGGATCTATGGTGGGGCGGAGGTCTTCGTCTATCCCTCGCGCTTCGAGGGCTTCGGCATACCGATCATCGAGGCGCTCAATGCGGGCGTCCCCGTCATCGGCGCCACGGGCTCCTGCCTCGAGGAGGCTGGTGGGCCGACGAGCCTCTATACCGATCCCGACAATGCCGATATGCTCGCCTCGCTCATTGACCGAGTGCTGATCGATATCTCCCTGCGCCGCCTCATGATCGATGAGGGCCGCAGCTACGTAGAGCGCTTCACGCCCAAGCGCATCGCCCGTGACCTCTCCCAGGTCTACGAGCAAGTGATGCTGACCTACGAGTAAGTCGCCGCCTTGGCTCTGATGTGTCTCCCCTTTGATCGCTCTCCTGATAGGGGGACAGGCTTCGCATCTTATTTTGATCCCAACCATAGGCCCTCTTCCGTAAATCCCTTATGCAAGTAACCCCATTGTCCGAGAGACTCTCCCAGCTCGTCAGCGCCGCACGCTTCCCCTTGATGATTCTCGTGGTGCTGATTCATGTGCCCCTGCCAGAGCATGCTATACCCGCGCTACCCCTGGGCCTCCCGCTATCCGCTTCTGCCTGGTACTTCTATGTCTCGAGGATTATTTCGTTTGGTATAGGGGCTATGGCTGTGCCGATGTTCTTCCTCTTCTCGGGCTACTACATGTTCTTCAAGCCGAAGGCCTGGAATGATGCTAGCGTCTACCTAGGGGAGATGAAGAAGCGCTTTAAGGTACTGGTCATCCCTTACTTCATTTGGTGTAGCCTCGCCTTGCTCTCGCATCTGCTGCTTGAGACTCTAGGCTCTGGAGGAGTGCAGGGCCTGTCTCTAGATCCGCAGCGCTTGCTGCACTCCTATCTCTTTGAGCCAGCGAACTTCCCCCTATGGTACCTGCGAGACTTGATCTTCTTGTGCTCCTTGGCTCCCTTGGTATACTGGATCGCTCGTCGTGCTCCTTGGCTGGTCCTGCTCATCTACTGCGTTTACCTTTGGCACGGAGCCAATGTGTCTACGTGGTGGAACTTCACGGGAGCCGTCTACTTCACCCTTGGGGCTGTCTTTGGCCTGCGTAGGGCGGACTTTGTCGCCCTAGCGGTACGGCTGGGCTGGATCCCCGTTGGCCTATTCGTCCTCATGAGCTCCGTCTTGCCCTTCCTCCCGATGAATGGGACCTACACCTTGGTGCAAGGCCTCTATATTCCGCTGGCGAGTGTGACCTTCCTGCGCCTAGGCTACCTGCTGTATGAGCGTCGGAGCCCCCTGCTACACTGGGCTCAGAAGCTGGAGCACTATGTCTTCTTCATCTACGTCGCCCATGAGGTCTTGATCTTGAGCTTCGTACGCGGCTTCCTCTTCAAGCGCGGCTGGCTGGAGACCCTCCCAGGCTACTTCCTCTGCGGCTTCGTCGTGCTGGGGATCTGCATCCTGCTCTACGAAGTCCTCGTGCGGCTGGCGCAGCCCCTCCTGTCCTGGTCGCTCGGGGGACGTGTGAGTCGCAGTTGATAGTACCCAGCGGCGGAGGGGGGCGGAGCGGCAATAGGCTGGTGGCAGCTCGCGAGCCAGCGCTACGCGCAGTACGAAATAGCAAGAGCGGCACGCTAGGACCAGGAGGTCCAGGCGTGCCGCTCTTGTTTGTGCCTGTGGGGAGGCTTTAATTAGGGTTTACTTGATGTACTTGGTGAGCTCCTGTGGTGTCGGGTCTACGGCGCGTACCACACCCTGTGCATCGACAAGGTAGGTATGCAGACCCTGCTGTAGCCCGAGTGAGCTGATGAGCTCACTGCGCTGGCCCTCGGGGGCGCAGCTCTGGGCTAGGACATCCACTTGGTCTAAGGCGATCGTACGATGGTACACAGCGCTGTCGGTGTCGAGCGAGAGTGCTCGGTAGCTGATCTGTGTACTGGGTCGGGCACTGAAGTACTGGTCCCAGACTACGTTCTCTGCACGGCTCTCGGCGTCATAGGCGGCCCAGAGGTGGAGGAGGGTGTAGTGCTGGCGGGGTGCTTCGGTGAGGGACCTACGTCCGCCCACGTCCAGAGACTTCATTTTCGGCAGCACATCACCCACGGTGAGTCCATCGGCGGAGGCACGGTGGGGCGTACTCGCTGCACTCACCAGCAGGGTCAGGCAGCAGGCACATGCGCCGAAAAGAATTCCTTTCAACGTCATAAAAGAGTGTTTGGATTCAACATACCTACGCCAGGATTCGGCATCGTCGGGCTCGCTCGCGCTGTGCCTCGAGGTCAGCCTAGGCTCGGCATAGGCTCCCGGCTTTCGGGGCTGTAGGTACGACCTTCGAGAGCCGCTTGCTCTACCTGGTCGGACGTACAAAGATACGCAATTCTCCCTACAGCGCCTTCCTAGGGCTGCGAAGTTCTAGCTAGGCCGCGGCTCGAGGCGGAACCAAGAAGCGGCTAAAGCACGTACCTTTGTACGCACATTCATCACGATACATTATGGAACAGATCCAAGTCACCAACCTCATCATAGGCTTCGGCAAGGCGGGTAAGACCCTTGCCGCAGACCTAGCTCGTGCGGGCGAGTCCGTGCTTCTCGTCGAACGTGATGCCGCTATGTACGGCGGCACCTGCATCAATGTCGGCTGCATTCCCTCCAAGACGCTCCTGGTCGAGGGCGAGCTCAGTGCCCGCCTCGAGGATAAGGACGCAGCCTACCACGACGCTATGGCGCGCAAAACGAAGCTCATCACCGCGCTACGTGCGGCTAACTACGACAAGCTCGCCAGTATCCCCGGCCTCCGTGTGCTCACGGCTGAGGCCTACTTCGTCGGGCCGCACCGCCTACGTCTCGAGGGGGCCGAAGGGCACTATGAGGTCACGGCCGCACGCATCTTCATCAACACGGGCACGCGCAGCCGCCGTCTCGAGCTCCCTGGGGCTGCGGACGCGCGTATCTACGATAGCCGCGCGCTGCTGAGCCTCGCGGAGCGTCCCGAGCGCCTCGTCATCGTGGGCGCAGGCTATATCGCCCTCGAGTTCGCCTGCATGTACCAGGCCTTCGGCACGGCGGTGACTCTGCTGGAGCAGGGCGATCGCTTCCTCGCGCGTGAGGATAGAGACGTCGCCGAGGAGATGCAGCGCCTGCTGGAGGCTAAGGGCATCAAGATCGTGCTGGGGGCGGCCGTCGAGGGCTTCGAGTCGGGGGCGGAAGCCGTGACGACGCTGACGACGGCGGGACGCTTCGACAGCGAAGCCGTGCTGCTGGCCGTGGGGCGCGTACCCAATACCGAGGCCCTCGACCTCGATCGTGCGGGCATACGTACCGATGAGCGCGGCTTCATCGTGACGGACGAACAGCTGCGTGCTGGCGAGGGTGTCTGGGCGATGGGCGACGTCGCGGGGAGCCCGCAGTTCACCTACGTCTCGCTGGATGACTATCGCATCGTGCGCGACCAGCTCCTCGGGTCGGGGCAGCGCACGATACACAACCGCGGCGTCCTGCCTACCTGCGTCTTCACCACGCCGCCGCTGGCCCAGATCGGGCTGACGGAGCAGGAGGCCGAGCGCCGCGGGATCAAGTACCGCCTGCACAAGCTCCCTGCCAGCGCCATCCCTAAGGCGAAGGTCCTCACCCAGACCGATGGCCTGCTGAAGGCGCTGGTCGATCCCGAGACCGACCTCATCCTCGGGGCTACGCTGCTCTGTGCCGAGGCGCACGAGCTGGCCAACCTCATCAAGATGGCTATCGACAACGATATCCCCGCTAGCTACCTCCGCTCGCAGATCTTCACCCACCCGACGATCGCCGAGGGGCTCAACGATCTCTTCGCTTAGCCTCCCGAGCCACGGCGTCTCCTTGTCCTAAGGGGAGCGCCGAAGCCCTAACGCAGCTCGCCCCGCCGTGTCCGCACGGTGGGGCGAGCTGCGTTTGGGGGCAGAGGACGCGTGCCGTGCTTAGGGTGGGGGGAGGGTTAAGGCTAGGGGCGGCGTCCTCTGATCCTGCTGGAGCGGAGCGGAGGGATAAGGGGCAGCGGGAAAAGTAATATAATAATGGCGGGAATATGATATAATAATCCTTAGAAAGTAATATAATAATCCGCTGAAAGTAATATAAGAATTGGTGCAAACTTATATTACTTCTCTCGCTGCCCCTTAGCCCTCGCCTCCGCCCACCTTATCCCTCAGCTCTGTCCACCTTATCCCTCAGCCTCGGCGCACCTTGCTGTGAGGCGATCTTGGAGAGGGCGGACGAAGGCTGATCCCACGGCCTATCCTCAGCCCCTCGCTAAGGAGCAAGCGCTTGGCATCCGCCCATTGACTCCGCCCTAAGGCAAGCAAGAGCAAAGTGCAGGCGGCTGGCTACGGCGCTACCAGCGTTTTGCGGCTTGCTCCGCAGGGCCAGCTCCCCCCGCCGACTTCGGATGCCAGCAAGGTCAGCCCATCGAGCTCGGCTGCACCTTGCCTAAGTTTCAAGGGCTTTGCCCTCGGTCCCGCGTGGCGATGCTTAGCCCTCGCGCTAAGGTAGACAGCGGCGCGAGGCATTGGGGCAAAGGAAGTATCTTTGCCTTGGGTACAAGGGATGTACCCCACTAATAGCCCTCTAAGATGAACGGAATGAAACGAAGTAGCCTTGCCGCTCTCTTCCTACTTGTCCTAGGCCTGCCGCTGGTAGCGCACGGCCTAGGTGCGACGCGGCCGCTGCCTCAGATACCTCTCACGCCATCGCGCGCACAGCGCTACGTCTTCGAGCCTTGGACTGAGGAGGAGCGCGCCTTTTATCAGACCTTCCAGATCGCCTATGCCTTGAGTGGCCTAGCCCCCTTGGAGCGCTGGGAGCAGGAGCTCCTCTCGGCCGATTCGCTGCTCAAGGCGGCGCAGGCCGAGCTGGCAGACAGTATTTCCGTCCTTCGAGGCACTGTCCGAGCCTTCGAGGAGGAGCAGATGGCCGCGTCGGAGGAGGGGCCTTCCCCCGAGCTCAGTGCGGCTCTGACGCGTCTCGAGGGCTTGCTCGAGAGCCTAGGTCAGCTGCAGAGCCGTCTGTGGGACGAGGAGCGCGAGCTGCAGCGTCTGCTCTACGTCGACGATGCAGCCGTGGCGCGCAGGGACTCGATGCAGCGCTGGCGGGATATGATCGTCCGTGCGCTGATGCCCTACTACGGCAGCTGGCAGGACGCAGGGCGGAAGACGAAGTTCGAGATACGCTATGAGGCGAACCCTGACCGCATCGAGCTGAAGAGCCAGTTCTGGCAGCGGAGCTTCGTCCTGACGAACCGTCCCGTACCGCCCACCCTGCGCTGGGGTGGGGTGACGGATGCCACGACGACGCGGATCGCGGAGCTCCAGCTGCAGGGGGACGAGTTGCGCGCCAGCCTCCTCTTCCCCAACGGCAAGGAGGTGCGTATGGATGAGGAGCTACTCGTCCTCAGGCGTGGCGCGAGCCCCGACCGCCTCAGGGCGCACTTCTGCGGTCAGGACTACGAGCTGCAGCGTGTGGGGCCTTAGCCTCGCGGGCCTTAGACTATCTATTCCCTACCTAGTGACTATGACCGAGTATATACTGACGGACAAGGTCAGGAACGTGTTGGCCGTCAATCCCGCCACGGGTGACTATTCCTACGAGCAGGACGGCCGTGGCTATCTCTACCTCGATGGCGTCCTCCTCGAGCAGGAGGAGGCGGCCCTCGATATCGTCTCCGTGGGCGACTATGTCTACGTATGGTATGGTAGCCTGGGCACCCTAGCGGTTTATTCGGGGCATAGCCTCATCCAGGTCTTCGACAAGGACTATAGCCCAAAGAGAGGTGTAGGCCCGTATGCCGTGCATTATGTCTGGGGTGAGGACTTCGTGGCGTATGAGAATCTCCTCTCGCTCCCCGATGGGCAGCCGCTCTTAGCTCAAGGCGTACCCTATCGCTTGTATGAAAGGGAGGGGATGGCCTTCGGTCACGATCCCTATAGGCAGGTGATCTGTCCTCTGGATCACTCGGGGCAGCCGCTGTGGAGCTACCGCATCATGAGGTTGGGTGGAGCCTCCTATAGCCCCAATGCAAAGGATCAGCTCAAGAGCCTACTGGGGGTGGCTGCTGGGCTGCTGTGGATCTACACAGACTTTGGGCGACTGGTAGCCTTCGACCTTAGTACGGGGGAGCTGGTTCATCGGCTCTCGTCCAATTCCTACGACAGCACGAATCCCCGCTATACGATGGTCGAGAGCTTGGGGGTCTGCTTCTTCCGCGAGGAGGATAAGGCCATCGTGAGCATCAATAGCCTTGGGGTACGCATCTTCGATGCTGCTACGGCTGCGTGTCTCGAGAGCTACCGCTTCGCCGATGTAGACCCTGATGGGATCCCTGCCTTTAAGTACTTCGCCATCGCTCAGTTCCAAGGGGACTACTTTACCTTCAGGGCAGAGCGGGACGGAGCGAGCTATAGCTGGGGGTGGGCTGGGGTCTTTGATCTCAAGGCGCGCAGACTGCTGTGGGCTGGCGAGGTCATCCCCAGCCAGGAGCGAGAGCGGACGGGGAATGGCCTGGTCGCGAGCCGTCCCCTATACTATGCGGGGGATAAGCTCTACCTGCTGGATGCCGAGAACACCCTGCATATCTACCAGCGTAGCTAGCCGCTGCGAATGCCCGCTGCCGAGCGCCTACTGAACGTGATGTTGCAGCTGGCTCTAGTACATGAAGTCGGAGCTCTGTAGCTCGTAGCCTCATAGATTCGGAGGTGTGCGCCCTATGCCGCACAGGATTAGGTTGCTTGATAAGTGCAACAGCACTTCGTGTGCTCATGCTAGTATGCCTAGTTGAAGGCTCCTCCCGTAGCTGGAGTTGGCCTCCAAAGGTGTTAGCTGTAATGATGTGTCTTGGAAAAGGGATATGTATAGATCTCGTGCTCTATACATCAGAGGAAACTGCTAACTTTGCGTTGTAAGTCCAACCGTAAAATATGTATTCTATGAAACACCTAAAACAGCTAGCTTTTCTTCTTATCGGGACGCTGATACTAACCTCGTGTGGATATAAGAAGGAGGCTCAGACAGTAGTCCAAGACTTCTTTTCTGCTTTAAAGGCGGAGAATGAGGAGCGAATGGTAGAGCTTTATCCCGAGCTAGATAGTATCAGAAAGTACTGGAAGTCCGACACGATGATCATAAAGAGCATAGATAAGCTCTCCAACGATGAGTATCAGGTCGCGCTGACGAGCAAGTACACGAATGGGATAGGTAAAACCACGGTGACTGAAATGACCTTCTTTACTAGACCCGTGAACAAAGATAAGCCTGGTGAAGGGTATACCATCTATGACTCAAAGGGCTTCGCTAGTCTCAACGATGACCTCTTTTATAAGTTCGCGAAAAGAAGAGGTTATCTCAAGGAAGCGGGGCTGACAGACCAGCAGATCCTTCAGAAGATTGCTGAATCACGTCAAGCCCTAGTTGAAAACGTAAAGAAATTCGTGCAATACTTGCACGAGCATGTAACTGTAGAGGGCTTGACTTGGGATGCTCTTTCTGACTATGCGAGTGGGCGAGGTGTTGTGAAGAACAACACTGAGTATAGGCTCCCCAATCTTAAGTATGTCGTAACCTTTTACAAGGAAGATGGCAGCGAGCTTACTCAAGATACAGGGGTTATTACCTATTCAGAGCTACGACCTCATGGGATGGAGTCATTCTCCTTTTTTACCCAATACGCGGGGAGAGCTGCTCGGGCTAAGGTCGTTCTAGACTTTGACACCGAGTTCGTTCTTAGTGTGGCAGCTGAACGAGATTTCGATTAGGTTTCCCATTTGCCTATTGTATCTTATCCGCCGATTATATCGGTCTTTTCCTTAACTTTGCGTCCGTATCTAGAGAGGGGATAGCCCCGCCTAGGTACGGACGCTGAAGGTTCTACCCCCGACGAGCAGGATGCTGCGCGCCCTGGGGTGGATTAAAAGGGAAGCTGGTGCGATGCCAGCGCTATCCCCGTAGCCGTAAGGCCATCATGGTGCTACCTTAGGCCACTGCCCCGACACACAGGGTGGGAAGGCGTAGCACTTCGGGCCGAGCCGGAAGACCTGCCTCCAGCGCCATCAGCTTGCCAGAGCCGCGGCTGCCAGCATGTCCTGCTGCGCCCTCCGCTGCCTCTGGTAGACGGCTCTCGGGTAGAAGAGCAGGAGCTAGGTACATATATACCATGAGGGTAATGATGCGTCTCGGGCCAGCAGCCCAGCGCACTCCATACCCCGATCTCTATGCCTCCGACCCGAGACCAATGCTAATTCGGCTCGTAATCAAGGCATAGTATGAAGCTCAATGTCCCCCTTTCACTAGGAGCGCTTGCCCTAGTCCTTAGCCTCACCGCCTGCGGTGGAGGCCAGCAGCGCAGTCAGCAGTCTAGCGTCGCCCTCGGCGATGACTCCACAGACTTCGCCTTCCCTGTCACCGTCGAGTATGCCCATGGCTTCACCGTGACCAATCACCCCGAGTATAAGGAGCTGGTGATGTACCAGCCCGGCACGCGCGACACCGCAGCCTACTACATCCTCTACCCACGCGGTAAGGAGGAGCCGCGCGTGGCGAGTCGTCTAGCGACCTACCTCGCCGTGCCCGCACGCACCCTCGCTGTCAGCTCTTCGCCTCACGTCGGGGCAGTGGCAGTGCTGGGGCTGCAGGAGCAGCTCGTCGCGGTCTCCGACCCCGAGAAGGTCAACGACAGCATCACCCGCCAGCGCATCCAGGAGGGCAAGGTGCAGCGTATCGGCCGCGGCATGAGCAAGGATATCGAGGGCCTCATCGCCCTACGCCCCGAGGTCTACCTGCAGGACCTCTACAGCGGTACGGAGAAGGATGAGGACCTCATCGCCTCGGGGATCAAGATCGTCTACTTCAACAACTGGAAGGAGCAGGACCTCCTCGGGCGCGCCGAGTGGCTCAAGGTCGTAGGCCTTTTCTACGGGCGCAATGCCGTGGCGGACTCGGCCTTCCGCGCCATGCAGACCAACTACCGCGCCGCTGCCGAGCTGGCCAAGGGCGCCCGTGAGGTAACGCCCGTCATGTACGGCCTCGACTACAAGGGGGTATGGTACGTGCCCGGCGAGCACTCCTACATCGTCAAGGCCTTCGCCGATGCGGGCGTCAGCTGTGACTTCATCCCAGGGCAGATCGACAGCCGCCCCAGCAGCTTCGAGTACGTCTTCGAGCGCAATAGACACAAGAAGATCTGGCTCTGCCTGATGACGGGCAAGCTGGATAAGCTCTCCGACTTCCTCAGCCTCAACGAGCGCTACATCCACTTCGACGCCGCCCGTGAGGGGCAGGTGTGGGTAGACCGCAAGGAGCTCAATCGCGAGGGAGGAAACGACTTCTGGGAGAGCGGCCCCTATCACCCCGACCTTGTCCTCAAGGACTTCATCAAGATTGCTCACCCCGAGCTCCTCCCCGACTATGACACACGCTACTGGATGCTCCTCCGCTAGCTGGGCGGCGATGCGCCCGCAGCTGCTCTTCCTGCTGCTGGCCCTGGGGATCGTCGCGGCCTTCTTCCTCGATATCATGTGGGGGGCGACCTCGCTCTCGGCGGGCGAGGTGTGGGATGCGCTCTGGACGGGCGATGACAGCGTGACGGGCACCTATGTGGTGCGGCACTTCCGCCTGCCCAAGGCCCTGACGGCACTCTTCGCTGGGGCGGGCGTAGCGGTAGCCGGGCTGCAGATGCAGAGCCTCTTCCGCAACCCGCTGGCCGATACCTCCATCCTCGGAATCAATAGCGGGGCAGGCGTCGGCGTCGCCATCTACACGATGGCCTATGCCTTCTTCCCCACGGTGGCGCTCTTCAATTCGGGCGTCTCCTCCTGGGGGATTATCCTCGCGGCCTGTATCGGGGCGGCTGTCGTGCTGCTGCTGATCACGGGCGTGGCGAGCCGTGTGCGCAGCGTCGTCTCTGTCCTCATCGTAGGGGTGATGGTCGGCTTCCTCGCCAGCTCCATTATCTCTATCCTGCAGTACTTCAGCGACGAGGAGACGCTGAAGACCTACCTCTTGTGGTCCTTCGGGAGCGTTGCGGGGACGACCTGGCGCCAGCTGCATCTGCTGATGCCCGTGGTGGCGCTCGGGCTGGGCCTGGCGCTGCTGATGCCCAAGCCTATGAACGCCCTAGCCCTCGGCGAGGGCTATGCCCGCTCGGTGGGGACGAATGTGCCGCGTGTGCGCTTTGCCCTCATCGCCATCACCAGCCTGCTGGCGGGGAGCATCACGGCCTTCACGGGGCCTATTGCCTTCCTTGGGATGGCGGTGCCGCACTTCGTCCGTACGCTCTTCCGCACCAGCGACCACCGCATCCTGCTCCCAGCGACGATGCTCTCGGGGGCGCTGCTGCTGCTCGTCTGCGACCTCCTGACGCAGCTGCCTGGGCGCGGCCTCACGCTCCCGATCAATGCCCTGACCTCGCTCATCGGTGCCCCCGTGGTGATCTTTGTCGTCCTGCGTAGCCAGCGCGGGAGCTTCTCGCTTTAGCCTCCTCTATATATGAAGACAGAATTAGGACTAGAGCTCCGCGGCCTCACCACAGGCTACAGGGAGCGCCGCGGACAGGAGCAGCGCATCTCCGAGGGGCTCGACCTCAGCATAGCCCCAGGCGAACTGGTGCTCTTCATGGGCCCCAACGGCAGTGGTAAGTCCACCCTCATGCACACCATCGCGGGACTCATCCCGCCGCTGGCAGGCGAGGTCTCCATTGCGGGCGAAGCACTCCAGGGGCGCTCCCTCTCGGAGACCGCCCGCCTCCTGAGCCTCGTGCTCACCGAGCGCATCACCAGCACCACGATGACGGTGCGGGATGTGGTGCGCATCGGGCGCTACCCTCATATCGGCTACCTCGGTCGCCTGAGTGCCTCGGATGAGGCGATCGTCGAGGAGTCGCTCGGCCTCTGCCATCTCGAGGGGCTCCAGGCGCGCCCACTGAGTGCGCTCAGCGATGGCGAGCGGCAGCGTACGATGATCGCCCGTGCGCTGGCGCAGCAGACGCCACTCATCCTGCTGGACGAGCCGACGGCGCACCTCGACCTCCCCTCACGCCTGGAGGTCATCCTCATGCTGCGGCGCCTGGCGCACGAGACGGGGCGCAGCATCCTCATCTCGACGCACGAACTGGAGCTGGCCCTCTCCTGGGCTGATACGGTCTGGCTCCTCGACGGCTCGGGGCAGATTACGACGGGCACGCCCGAGGATCTGGTGCTGAGCGGAGCCTTCGAGTGCACCTTCGGCGGTGCAGGGCTGAGCTACGACAGACAGACGGGCGAGTTCACCGCCCTACAGCAGCACACCCAGCCCATTGCCCTTGTGGGCGAAGGCCTCGAGGCACTCTGGACACGCCGCGCACTCAGCCGCCTGGGCTACGAGGTGCTGGACAGCCCCGACCTTCTCCCTCGCGTCACAATAGAAAAGGGCTGCTGGTGGCTCACGACCTCCACCAGCAGCCCCCGTAGTGCGGGCTCGATAGGCGAGCTCCTAGCGCTGCTCGCTTCCTCTTCTCCCTCTCATCCCTAGACCATGACGCCCCAGCCCTACCGCATACTCTACATCCTAGACGCGCACACCGCGGTCGCTCCCTCGGAGGACGAGGCGCAGCTGCGGGTCGATCGCGTCGCCATCTCCCGCCTCAACGCACAGGATGCCGCTGCCTGGCAGCTCACCGAGCAGGCACACTTCATCCTCGTGCTGACGCATGGCTCGGTCTCCTGCTTCCGCGGCCTGCAGCGCCTCATCGCGGGGCTGAGGATGGAGCAGACGCTCTTTGTGCACAACAATATGGAGGACGAGTGCGCTGCCCTCATGCCGCAGCTGCGTCTCAGTGCTGCCGACTACCTGACGATACAGCGCTACGTCAAGTGCTACGACCGGGCGAACGCTACCCAGCTGCACCGCTTCCTGGCGTCGCGCTTCGGCGGGCTGGAGCTCGACTACGCCCCTGCGCGCTATCCCCGCTGGCATGGCCTCTACGGCTACAGAGAGGACGAGGAGGCTACACGCCTCACGGAGCTAGGCGAGGCACGGCGGCGAGGGCGCAGCATCATCGGGATCATCATCCCCTTCTACCTCTATCGCTCGGACAACCTGCGGCATGTGGATGCGCTGCTGGCGGCGCTGCGTCACCTTGGAGGCGAGCCCCATGCCCTCTTCTCTACGGGAGCGGAGGATGCCGTGACGGGCGAGCGGGGCATCAGCTACGCTCTGGATCGCTACTTCCGCCCCGAGGGCGAGGTGCTGCCACACTGCATCATCAACCTCATGCCCTATGCGCTGGGGATCTTCGAGCAGAGTGGGGCGATCTATACCCAGCCCGAGGACAGCTGTGCGGGCATCGTGCAGCAGCTGGCGCTGCCCATCCTGCAGACCTATGCGACGGGCTACAGCGCCGAGGAGTACCACCGCCGTGTGGACGGCCTCGACACCATAGGGCTGATCTCCAATGTCTGCTACCCAGAGCTGGACGGGCAGGTCGACGCCTATCCCATCGCCACGCGTGAGCTTAATGGTGAGGGCCTCCCTTACTTCGCCCCGCTGGAGGCGGAGCTCGGCTGGGTGGCACGGCTCGCCATGCGCTGGGCCGAGCTACAGCGCAAGCCCCAGTCGGAGAAGCGTATCGCGATCATCTTCCACAACATGCCCCCGCGCAACGATAGTATCGGTTGTGCCGCGGGCCTCGACAGTCCTGCCTCCGTCCATCACCTCATCAATAGGCTACGCGCCGAGGGCATAGAGCTGCCCGAGCACTACGCCGACGGCGACGCCATCATCCAACAGATCATCCGTGCGGTGACCAACGACAGCTCTTGGCTCGAGCCGAGCGAAGTGATGCGCCGTGCCGTGGACCGCATCCCTGTGAAGCGCTACCAAGAGTGGTACGAGGCGCTGACGCCCGAGGTGCAGCAGCGCCTCGAGGCCAGCTGGGGTAAGGCGCCGGGGGACTTCAAGGTCGTCGAGGGGGCTATGCCTGTGCCTGGGATTATCAACGGCAAGGTCTTCATCGGCCTGCAGCCACCGCGTGGCTACGAGGAGCACGCCGAGGCGATCTACCACAGCACGGATATCGTCTGCCCGCACTACTATATCGCCTTCTACCGCTGGGTGCGCTACGTCTTCGGCGCCGACCTCTTTATCCATGTCGGGACGCACGGCTCGCTGGAGTGGCTCCCGGGCAAGGAGAAGGCCCTTTCCTACTCCTGCTTCCCCCAGCTCAACACGCTGGACATGCCGCACCTCTACATCTACCACACGGCTGTCATCGGGGAGGCTATTCAGGCTAAGCGCCGCTCGGCCGCCGTGCTCCTGCATCATATGGAGCCCGCGATGCGTGAGGGGGGGACCTACGGCGGACTGGCGGACTTCGACGCGCGGCTCAATAGCTACATCAGCGGTGCGGTGGCCGAGAGCCAGCGCCCCGTGCTGCGTGAGGCGCTCCTTGAGGAGGCCCGCGCCCTCGAGCTGCATCAGGACCTCGGCTACCCTGCGACAGGGGAGGTCGAGGAGGACTTCTTCGTCGCCCTGCACAACTGGCTGGCCGAGCTCAAGGCCTCCATGGTGCGCGACGGCCTGCATATCTTCGGTCAGGTACCCACCGAGGAGCGAATGGAGGCGAGCATACGGATGCTCCTTCGCCTGCCCCACGGCTCGGTGACGACGCTGCTGGATGCGCTGGCTCGCTACTACGGCTACACCGAGGAAGGGCTCCTCGCCGAGCTGGAGGCCAAGGTCAGCCCCACGCAGACGGCCTCGATGCTGATCGATGAGCTGACCGAGCGCGGCCGCCAGCTCATCACGATGATGCTGGCAGAGGGCTTCGGCGCACAGCCGACCGAAGGCCAGCTGCAGGCCGTCCTCGGGCCTTGCCTAGGCGAAGCGGACGCGCTTCGAGCCGTCTTACAGCTGGCGCTGGACGAGGTCTACCCGCGTCTCTGTGGCATCACTCAGGAGCTGGACCACTGCGCCCTTGGGGTGCGCGGGGGCTTCGTCCCGCCCTCCAAGGGAGGCAGCCCGAGCCGCGGCCAGCTGGAGATCCTCCCCACGGGGCGCAATATGTACGCCATCGACCCGAGCGAGATCCCCTCACACGCCGCCTATCAGATCGGGGTGAAGCTCGGGCAGCAGCTCCTGGAGAAGCACCTCGAGACGGCGGGCAGTCTGCCCGAGTCCACGGCCTTCGTCCTCTATTCGGGCGACCAGATGCGGACGCAGGGCGAGGACATCGCCGAGATCCTCTGGCTGATGGGGCTGCGTCCCCAGTGGCTCAGCGACCACTCCGATAAGGTCGTTGGCCTGGAGGTCATCCCGCTCAGCGAACTAGGGCGTCCGCGTCTGGACGTCGTCTCGCGCATCTCGGGCCTGCTGCGCGACACCTTCCCCACACTGATCACGCTGCTGGATGAGGCTGTGCGCCTCGTCCTCTCCCTTGACGAGTCGCCCGAGGACAACTGGGTGAAGAAGCACTACGAGGAGGAGCTCGAGCAGCTGCAGGCCGAGGGGATAGACCCCGAGACGGCACGGCAGGAGGCTGCGCTCCGCGTCTTCGGCTGTCCCCCAGGGACCTACGGCGGGGGTGTCGCCATCCTCGTGGAGACTAAGCAGTGGCAGAGCAGCGACGACCTCGGCGAGACGGCCATCACCTGGGGCTGCCATGCCTACAGCCAGGAGCTGCATGGGCGTGTGTCCCGCGGCGCCTTCGAGCGCAAGCTCTCCCGCGTCGAGGCCACGGTCAAGAATCAGAACATCATTGGCTTCGACCTCTACGACATCGACGACGAGTACATCTACCACGGCGGGATCATCGCAGCGGTGAAGAAGCTCCGCGGCGAGGCGCCGAAGTCCTACTACGGCAATACCTCCGACCCGCGGCACAGCGTCGTGCGCAGCCTCGCCGAGGAGTCGGCGCGCGTCCTCCGCTCGCGCCTGCTGAATCCGCTCTGGATCGAGGGCCTCAAGCGTCACGGCTACCGCGGCGCCTATGATGTGGCCTATAATATGGATAACGTCTTCGGCTGGGATGCCACCGCGGACAGCGTCCTGGACTGGAACTACGAGGCGCTGGCGGAGCACTTCCTCGGCGATGCGTCCAATAGGGAGTGGCTCGAGTCGGCCAATCCCTGGGCGCTCTACGAGATCGCGCAGCGCCTCCTGGAGGCCGCCCAGCGCGGCATGTGGCAGGCCCGCCCCGAGACCCTCGAGATGATCACCGAGGTCTACCTCTCCTGCGAGGGGCAGCTCGAGGAGAGCGCCGCAGCTCCTCAGCCTGCGGCTGCCGCGCCACAGTCCTAGCCCGTCTCCTGCCCCCCGCCCATCCCTGTGCTCCTCCCCGCCCACTAGCCCCAGCTCCTTAGCTCCTCAGCCCAGTCCACCCCACTAGACCTTTAAGTAATGAGTACTTCTTCCAGCCCCACGCCCCCAGGCTCTAGCACGCAGCCTCGATACTTCCCCTTCAGCGCCATCGTAGGCCAGGAGAAGATGAAGCGTGCCCTGCTGCTCAACCTCGTAGACCCCAGCCTCGGCGGCGTCCTCATCCTCGGGGAGAAGGGCACGGCCAAGTCCACCATCGTGCGCGCCCTCAGTCAGCTCCTCGAGGGGCTCTCTGTCGTGGAGCTGCCCATAGCCACGACGGAGGACAAGCTCGTCGGCTCCATCGACGTGGAGCATGCCCTGGCGACGGGTGAGCTGCGCTTCGCCCCCGGCATCCTCGCTCGTGCCCACGGGCAGATCCTCTACGTCGATGAGGTCAACCTCCTCGAGGACTACCTCGTCGACATCCTCCTGGATGTGGCGGCCATGGGCGTCAATCATATCGAGCGTGAGGGCATCTCGCATACCCACCCCGCGCGCTTCACCCTCGTCGGGACGATGAACCCCGAGGAGGGCCACCTGCGCCCGCAGCTCCTCGACCGCTTCGCCCTCTCCGTCGAGGTGCGTGGGGAGCGGAGTGTCGCTGCTCGGCGTGAGGTGCTGCAGCGCCGTCTGGACTACGAGCGCGACCCCGAGGCCTTCTGTGCCCGCTACCAAGAGGAGGAAGAGCAGCTCGGTGAGCGCCTCCGTCAGGCGCGCCTTCGCCTACCTCAGCTACGCTACTCCGAGCCGCTGGTGGAGCTCGTCGCCCGCCTCGGGATCGAGCTGCAGGTGGACGGGCACCGCTCGGACATCATGCTGCTCAAGGCCGCCCTCGCTACCGCCGCCCTCGAGGGGGCAGAGGAGCTTAGCCCCGAGCACGTCTATACAGCGGCCGAACTGGTGTTGCCGCATCGCCTGAGACGCTTGCCCTTCGAGGAGCGCTACTTCTCGGCCGAGGACATCCGTCAGCTCTGCGAGCGCCTCTTTGCCGAGAGTATGAACAAGGAGTCTAAATAAGGATAAGGACACTCGTGGGTACGAAGCATCGCTTCTCTCAGTGGATCGGGGCGGAGGCCGCACGCCAGGCGCTCATCCTCACCCTGCTGCGGAGGCAGGGCGCGAGCCTGCTGCTCAGTGGTACGAGCGGTAGCGGCAAGTCTATGCTCCTCTCCTGCGTGGCAGCGATGTACCCCGAGGAGGTGAGCTACCTGCCGCTGAGCCTCAGCCCCGAGATGCTCTACCCCAGCTATACGCTGGGCGCTGAGGGCGGGCTGCGCTGGCGCTCGGGCCTGCTGGAGCGCCTCGAAGGGCGCATCCTGCTGGTGGAGCAGCTGCCGCTGCACAGCCGCGAGCTCCTCAGTCAGCTGCTGGCCTACCAGGAGCAGCTGCCCGAAGAGCGGCGCTGTACGCTCATCGCCACGACCAACCCCGAGGAGGGGGCGGTCGCCTCGGCGCTGCTGGATAAGTTCGACCTCTTCGTCGAGCTCCAGCCCACGGAGGATCTGGCGCTGCGCAAGCGTATCCTCAGCGAGGCCCTTCGCGAGCCTGAGGCGGGGGAGGATGCGACCTTCCTCAGCCTGCTGGAGGCTGCGCGCGAGCGCCTGGGGCGGATGACGCTGGGGGTGGAGCTGCTGCACTACGTGGCGCAGGTCTGTGCCGAGCCGCTGACGCTGGGGCATAGGGCGGAGCTCGCCCTCGCACGTAGCGCCCTAGGGTGGGCAGCCTGGCAGAGCAAGCCGCGTGCCGAGCGCAGCGATGTCGACGCCGTGCGGCAGCTAGCGCTGGCGCATCGCTGGCTCCAGACGCAGCCCGAGCCCCCTGCCACCGAGCCCCCCAGCGAGGGAGCGGAGGACGAGGAGCAGCAGGAAGCGCCCGAGGACAGTCCACAGAGCCCCGAGGAGGATCAGGACAAGTCGGCACCTGAGCCCGACAAGGCGTCCGACGATGGCTCCGAAGGGGAGGGCGAAGTGCCGCCCTCCAGCTCGGAGGAGGATGCGGCGGGCGCCGAAGCGCCCGAGGCAGGGGCTCACAGCCCCGAGCCCGCGCAGCTGCCGTCCCCCGAGACGGAGCCTACGGATAGCCCCGCGCCGCCCTCCGAGGCGCGCCTACAGCAGGCCGCTGAGGCCTGCCTCCTACGCGATCCACTGGGCAGAGAGGTGCAGCGCCTGAGGGAGCTCCTCGGCTCGGGGCGCCGCCTCTACAGCGAGCAGCCCAGCCGCCGCGGACGCCTGGGACGTGTGCGCCCCTACAGCAGCCAGACTGCTCAGCTCTCCCTCCCTGCCACCATCCGCGCCGCCATTCCCTATCAGCGCCTCCGTGCTGGGGCGGAGGACCGTGCCCCCGCGCGGCTCTCGATCCGCCCCGAGGACTACCGCAGCAGGCAGTACCGCCACCGCGGCGGCTATCATATCCTCTTCGTCCTCGACGTCTCGGGCTCTATGGGTGTGCGGGAGCGGATGAGCCTCGTCAAGGGTACGATCCTCGAGCTGCTCAAGGAGGCCTACGCCAAGCGCGATCAGGTCGGCCTCATCACCTTCGCCCAGGATGAGGCGGAGCTGCGTCTGCCCTTTACCCACAGCGCCGAGCGCGCGGCGCAGCTGATGCAGGATATACGTACGGGCGGGCGCACGCCGCTGTGGCTGGCCATAGAGCGCGCGGCGCAGTATCTCGATGCCGAGCGGCGTCGCGTGGCCGAGTGCCTCCCCGTGGTACTGCTCCTGACCGATGGCCGTGCCACCTCCTCGCAGCGCAGTGAGAACCAAGCCGACCGCATCACCGAGGCCGCTCGGCTGCTGCAGCAGCGCTGCCACCGCTGCCTCGTCATCGATACCGAGAGCGGCTTCGTCCGCCTCGGCAAGGCACGCCAGCTCGCTGAGCGCCTTGAGGCCGAATACTATCACCTGGACGAACTGGCGCAGCTACGCAGCCTCCTTCGTCCGCACTAGATCCTAGCTCCTGATGCCCCAGACCTTAGCTTCGTCCCCCAGCCTCAGCCCCGAGCAGCTGCTCTTCCATACGCCTCTAGGCGACGCGGTGTACTTCGCCCAGGAGGCGATGATCGTCTGCTTCGGCGGGCGGCGCGGCGTCGTCAGCAGCTCCAACCTCAATGGCGGCTACCGCGCTGACCTACGCTATGCCTTCAACCACAGCGTAGGCCGCGACCCCAATATCCTGCAGAAGCGCTGCCCAGGGCTCAAGGGCGCCAACATCATCGAGCACTACGCCGCCATCGCCACCGAGCTGGGCCTCGACCCCGCCACTACGACGGGTATGGGTACGGCGGCGCTCATCGAGAACCATGCCCGCGCCGAGCGTAGCTACCACGGGGTGACCGTCCAGGCCGTAGCCACGGCGGGCATCGACGTCAACGGTGGGCGTGCGGGGGACAAGGCCAGCTACGACGAGTTCGAGCGCCGCAGCCTCCTGCTCCCGCCTGGGACGATCAATATCTTCCTCTTCATCAACGCGCGCCTCGACGCAGGGGCGCTCACCCGCGCCATGATCACCGCCACCGAGGCCAAGACGGCTGCCCTGCAGGAGCTGATGGCCCCGAGCCGCTACTCCGAGGACCTAGCCACGGGCTCGGGTACGGATAGCCTCATCGCTGTGTGCAATGAGGAGTCCGAGACCGTCCTCTATGGGGCGGGCAAGCATGTCCTCCTCGGAGAGATGATCGGGCAGTCGGTCAAGGAGGCCGTCACCCGCGCCCTGGAGCTGCAGTCGGGTATGAACGCCCAGCGACAGAGCTCCTTCCTCCAGCAGGGCCTGCGCTACGGCCTCGGCGCTGAGGCGCTGCTGGCATGCTACCGCACCGAGTACCCCGAGGCGCGGCAGAGCGAGGAGGCACGGCGGGAGGCGCTGGAGGGCCTAGCGGCCGATGGGCATCTCTCGGCGCAGATCGCCTCACTGCTCCACCTGGTGGACCAGTGGCGCTGGGGGCTCATCAGCTGGGCTAGCCTCGTAGCGCTCGCGCAGCTGGGCCTCGTCTACATCGCACGGCGCTACCAGCTGGGTGCCTACATCGGCTCGCTGGGGCAGGCAGTGGAGCAGCGGCACGAGCTGCTGCTCACCGAGCTCCGCCAGCTGCTGGTGCGCATCCTCTACAAGCGGCTCAACTAGCCCCTCACCCTATACCCCTACCACAATACAAGTATTAGTTTATTAACCAATAGTAATTATGAAGAAAACTTTGCTTCTCCTCTCCGCCCTAGCTCCAGTGACGCTGCTGGCTCAGGGCACGAGTGCCGATAGCATCTCCACGCACCAGCTGGATGCCGTCCTGGTCTACTCCACGCGTACGCCTGTCCCCCTCAAGCGTGTCCCTGGCAAGATCGAGGTCATTCGCCCCGAGGCGATTGAGGCCGCTGGGCTGAGGGACCTGACGGACGTGCTCAAGAATAAGAGCTCCGTCGACGTCATCCAGTACCCCGGCTTCCTCTCCAATGTCGGTATCCGCGGCTTCATCCCCGACTTCTCCCGCTCCCGCTATGTAGCGGTGCTGATCAATGGCATCCCCTCGGGTACGTCCAACCTCTCCACGCTCACCCTCGGCGGCATCGAGCAGATCGAGGTGCTCAAGGGGCCCTTCTCCTCCATCTATGGGACGAATGCTATGGGCGGCGTCATCAACGTCATCACCAAGCGCCACACGGGCCCGATCTCGGGGGTATTCACGACCTCGGCAGGCTCCTTCGGCACGGGGCGCGGGGCGGTGAGCTTCGGCGGCAGCATCACCGAGCGCCTCTCCTTCGACGTCAATGCCTCCTATGAGTCGCAGGCGCGTAGCTACACGGTAGGGAAGCATAACTTCCTCAAGACGACTAAGCTCGAGGACGCCATCCTTGACCCCACGAAGAAGGGAGCGGTAATGCCGGGCTCCACCTTCGGCGTGATCAAGGCCAATGCCCGCCTAGGCTATCAGTTCAACGATGACTGGTCGCTGCACATCTTCGAGGACCTCTTCCGCGGCGATGGCATCATGAACGGCGGCTCCATCTGGGGCGTCTACGGCACGAGCAAGAAGGACCTCAACCGCTCCATGACCTCGGCTGAGCTGCGTGGGCGTCTCGGGGCGCACCTCCTGACCTTCACCCCCTACTACTCGCGCGAGCAGAGTGACAACTATAAGGTGGGTACGGGCACGGACTACCGCAATAGCTCCTCGATCAATAGCAGCTGGGGTGCCATCCTGCAGGACGAGCTGCGTCTCGGCGCACATCGCCTGGTGCTGGGGCTCGACACGCGTAATCAGGACACCGATACACGTAGCTTCAAGGCCGACGGCTCGGCCGCTGTGCCCTACCAGCCCAATGTCTCTACGCGCGGGCTGGGCCTCTTCGCTCAGGGGCATGCCAGCCTGCTGGACGACGCTCTGAGCGTCTCGGCAGGGCTGCGCGCCGACTTCATGGGCCTCTCGCTCAAGGACAACGCCGACCTGCGCAGTAAGGCCACGACCGAGTCCTTCAGCATCCTCAGCCCCAACCTCGGCCTCAAGTACGAGCTCACCAAAGGCCTGATGGCGCACGCCAGCATCGGCTCGGCCTTCTCTGCCCCCTCGGCCTACGAGAAGGCTGGGGAGTACCAGACGGCCTACGGCATCACGCGTGGTAATGCCTCCCTTCGCCCCGAGACCTCGCTGACCTACGACCTCGGGCTGAGCTATACCAACCGTGAGCTCGGTGTCCAGCTCGATGCTACCTACTTCGACACGCAGCACCGACAGAAGATCGTGAAGGTGGCCGCAGGCAAGCAGGCCGCACTCGACGCGCAGGGTAAGCCCATCCTGGACAATAATGGTCAGGCCAAGCAGCTCACGGTGACGAGCTTCGACAACGCCGACAAGGCGCACATGAGCGGGCTGGAGCTCGTAGCCTCCTACGACTTCGGTAGCCTCGTGGCCTATCGCTACTCGCTGCGCACCTATGTCAACGCTACCTTCATGTTCGACAGCCGCTACAAGGCTAAGGGCGCCAGTGACTGGACGCAGCTGGAGTCGATCCGCAAGCAGAATGTCACCTTCGGCATCGAGTATAAGGCGCCCTATGGGCTTGACCTGGGGCTGACGGGGCGCTACCTCGGTAAGCGCTACGAGCACAACTGGTACGGCTACTACTCGGATGTACGCCCTGGCCTCTCGGCGCTAAACAAGGCTGAGATGCCCGAGCTAGAGCAGGCGGGTCAGCTGCTGCACCCTGCAGCCCTCGTCTGGTCGGCCTCCGCGCACTACAACCTGACCAAGCAGCTGCGCGTCGGGGCCAATGTCCACAACATCTTCTCGGAGTACTACACGGAGAAGGACGGCTACCACATGCCCGGCCGCTCGCTGCAGTTCACCGCTTCCTATCGCTTCTAGCCTCGGCTAGCGAGCAGCCTCCTCAAGTGCCAGGGGCGGCGTAGACCCCTCGGTCTACGCCGCCCCTGGCTGTAGCTTGTCCCTGCCCCCTCGCCGCGGCTGCCTCCCTTCGAGGGTCAAGGAGTAAGGCGACGTATCATCAGCGCTGATTATAGGTGCGCCTCCTTGAGCTCCGCTAAGGGGCGTCAGGCTATCCTTCATCATCCTCGTGTGTGCTTTGCTTCTACATGTAGGATAAGCCCCAGCGGGGCGACCCGCCCCAAGCCCAGGGTGCGCAGCCCTGTAAGGGCGCCCAAACCTGGGTAGGCCACAAGAATAAGAGACAAAGCCCTACAGGGGCGACCCTCAAAGCGGTATTACTGTCCCAGTCGTGCTCCTCCGACTTCGCGATTACTCGTTTTGAGGGTCGCCCCTGTAGGGCTTTTAGGGTATATGTATATCCGAACCCAGGGTTCCGTCACGCCTGTAGCGTTCCCTTACCCTGGGCTTTGGGCGGGTCGCCCCCTTGGGGCTTGCGTGGCCGTTGGCTCTTTGCTAAGGGCTGGGTATAGCTTGGAGGACGCTTGATGAGACAGCCTTCTGCGGGGTGGGGCCGCGCTTTCGGCTAGCATGGCCTCCCCCTCGGGAGGGCTTGCGCTTGGCTGTCGTGAGGGATATCCCTCACGGTGCTGAGGGACGTCCCTCAGCGTCGCCACGGACGCCCCTCAGCGTGCTGACCGATATCCTTCAACACCCCGCCTCCTTAGCCCCTGACTCGGGTAGGGGCGTGGTGGGGTGAGCTCGGGGCTCCTTGGGGCGCTCGGGATGGAGCTGTCCTGCCTCCCGCTGGGGCTACTCCTAACTTCCCCAGGGAGGGGTAGGTAAGCCACCTTGAGCAGCCTCTAGCTGGACTCTCGAGGAGGGCGGTGTGCAGCGCTTTGCCGTGTCCCGCCTTTTGCTTAGCTTCGCCCTCAGAATCCCTTGGGAAGGACCCTTGGGGACTTAGTAACTAGACCTACACGACACCTATGCAATCCAGCACTACGCACAAGGACATCCGCCACGAGGGCGATGCCGTCCGAGGACGCGCTCTAAGCCGTGCACTCAGCACCGTGCTCCTCTCTTTGCTCCTCCTCGGGAGCAGCAGCTTCCTCGGAGCCCAGCAGCAGGAGCTCACACCTCGTCAGCAGCTGGAGCGAGCCTTCGCGGAGCTACGCGCCCAGCCCAGTGACAGCCTCAAGCAGCGCGCCTTCTTCCAGGCCTATCCCGAGACCTTCACCGAGCTGCAGGAATGCTTTGTCTCCAACCGCTTCAAGCCCGAGGAGCTGGACTACATGGCTTATGTTCGAGCCTTTGAAGGCATGACTTATGTGACGGATGCGGAGAAGATGGAGCGCCTGTTCTCCCTGATGCTCTGTGGCTATTGGCAGGCCGATGCGCCCTCCATGCATGTAGATCTAATGCAGCGGCTGATGCGCAAGCAACCCCAGCTAGCCTTTTCCATAATTAAGAAGCAACGTAAGGTGCGGCAAATCCTTTTCTGGCAGTACTATTGGGAGAATCCAGTTAAGGATCCCTCACAGGAGCAAGACCTGAAGCTGTACATGCAGGTCAGGGGTTATGACGCAGAGAAGCGTATCATGCGTGCCGCCTATGAGGACTTCCGTGGCGAGCTGCCCGTGCTTGATCATGTCTAAGTCCGCGCCTCCGCCTCGAGTTAAGTTCGTTCGCACGATGGCCTCATCGTGTCTCGCTCCTCTCTAGCCTGAATACCAACTATTGATACCCTAATAATCGATGCGTACTATCTTACTATCCCTACTCCTCCTCGGGAGCAGCAGCGCCCTCGCGGCACAGCAGCAGGAACTCACCCCTCGTCAGCAGCTGGAGCGTGCCTTTGCTGAGCTACGCACCCAGCCCAGCGACAGCCTCAAGCAGCGCGCCTTCTTCCAGGCCTATCCCGAGTACTTCATCGGCCTGCAGACCTGCTTTGTCCTGGATCGCTTTAGCGCCACGGAGGCTCTGGACTACACCGCCTACTTCGATGCCTTTAAGGGGCTGACCTTTGTCTCCGAGGCGGAGAAGATGAAGCGTCTGTTCAATATCATGGTCGGGGGCTATTGGGAAGCCGATGCCCCGAGCGCTCATTTCGGCCTGATGGAGGAACTGATGCGTAAGGATCCACGTCGGGCCTTCGCGCTGATCTCCAAGGAGACTGAGAGCCGCCAGATCCTCTTCTGGCAGTGCTACTGGCAGGGGCCTATCAAGAACACGCAGCAGGCTCAGGATCTCCAGCTCTATAGTGGTGTGAAGGGCTATGAGCGCGCTAAGCGTATCATGAGCACGGCCTACCGGCAGTTCAGAGGAGAACTCCCCGTATTCTTCCCTGGGGATTACCTATCTTGACTGTAAGCGCGGGGCAGACCCTCTTCGGACGGGGCTAGCAGCAGGATCTCTAAGGCACGGGCTCCCAGGAGCGGCGTATGCTCACTCTTCGCCCTCTCCTAGACTAAGTATTCCTTTGCCCTGATCGGGGCGCCAAACTAGTATGATGGATCGAACGAATATCCTCTGAGGCACGTTCCTCGGCTGCTCCCTTCTCTGCCTCGGGATGCGGCCGCGCCCCCTCACGACAGAGTCCATCCCCCAGCGCAGTAGGGTGAAGATCCAGGCGCAGCCGTGGAAGTCCCGCCTCTTCTACCGCCTTCAGCGGGATAGCACGGGGCAGTACGCGATCTATGACTACTGTGATGCGCGCATAGCCGTCTATCAGTTCAAGGGGGCGCAGCTCTACCATGACTGGGGGATGGATGAGCTGACCTATGTCATCCGTAGGACGGAGACCGAGGGCCGCAGCTATATCTTTGTGGCCTCTCCAGTGGGGAGCCCAGAGTATGTAGAGCGTATCCGCTTCACACCCCTCGATAGTCTCGGCATCGAGTGGCAGGTGGGGGAGGAGCGCTTCGTGGACGCTCGCTTCCGTACTCGCTTCCCCTTCAAGCACTATCCCTGCTACCATGATGCGGAGGATAGCTCCGAGCTCTGCGGCCGTCGCCCTAGCTCGTGGCAGGAGCGTGAGGAGTATGACGAGTTCCCTGAGCCCGAGCAGCAGGGCGTGGCGACCCAGGTGCTGGCGGGCGACTGGAAGGATAAGACCTCCCTCTTCGTAGCGTGGGAGGAGGTCGGGCAGTACGCCTTGCGGACTTATCAAGACCTGAATACCTGTACCTCTTATAGGCTGCGCGACAATAGGCTGATCACTCAGGAGGACGAGTACGTCATCCTCGGGAGCGAGGTCGTAGGGCCGAGCCGCGTCTTCACCGTCTATAACGAAGCCGATACGACAAGGCAGCCGAAGCGCATCACCTTTAGCTCTCGGGACTCCCTCGGGGTGATCTGGGATGTCAATGGCGAGCGCTATGTAGATAGCCTACACCTCAGTAAGGTCTACGTCAAGCGCTACGTCCTTCCCCACCAGTACGAGCTTCGCGACTGAGGCCAAGCGCCCGCAGGCCTACGCCCCTCTGAGCCCCGAGGAGGGCTTGAGATAGGTCGCCCGCTCGGGAAGCCTTGCGCTGGGCTGTCGTGAGGGATAGCCCTCACGGTGCTGACGGGCGTCCCTCAGCTCCGTGACTGCCGTCCCTCAGCCCGCTGAGGGATATCGGTCAGCCCCCGTCCCCTTAGTCCCCAGCTCAGGCTCAAGCAGCGCGCCGCGCGGTCGTGTCCCGCAGCCTACAGCTGGGCTCCCGAGGGGGGCGATGTGCCGAGCTTTGCTGTGTCCCGTCTTTTACTTAGCTTCGCCCTCAGAATCCCTTGGGAAGGACCCTTGGGGACTTAGTAACTACCTAGCGAGCAGCCCCTGGCAATGAACCCTCTGCTGTCCCTCTGGATGAATGTCTACTATCAGTCCTTGCGCTTGCATGCAAAGCTGGAAGGTGCTCCATTCGTTCCCTATGAACTGAGCTACCTCTGGTATAGACTGGGTCCAGCGCATAGACGGATGAGCTATGCTGCCTTCATGTACGAGCGGCAGGACTTGACGAACCGCTTCGTTTCGGACCTAGCTAAGGCTGGCAGTTCTCGTATCTCTGGACTCTCCTCTATCCTACTGGTCTTAGCCTTTACAAACATCCTTCAGTGGCTCTTGGGGGTAAACCTATGGCTCTACTTGGGTAAGTCGTGGCAGGCGGTCATTGCCTTCCCTTTGACGATTGTTGGCCTCTCCATACTCTTCGATCACTATGTCGTCCGATACAAAGGACGCTACATTCCCTACTTTGAGCACTATGCCCAGGAGCCCCCTGCAAAGCAGTGCCAGCGTCGCTGGGTGGCTATGCTGCTTATGATCCTTATCTGCCTTGGAGCCTTTCCCATGATCGCCCTCCTCTAGCATCAAGCCTTGATGGAAGCCCTGTCGGGCCCTCTGCTTGAGTTGCCGATCCGCAGCACGTCTTGCCCGAGCTAAAGGTCTAGCATGGTCGCACGAGGAGCATGACGAGCACCCTTATAGCCCCAGTCGGGACACCAAGCTAGTATGATGAATCGAACGAACATCCTCTGGGGCGCGCTCCTCGCCTGCTCCCTCCTCTGCCTCGGGATGCGGCTGCGCCCCGTCACGGCAGAGCCCGTCCCCCAGCGCAGCAAGGTGAAGACCCCGGCGCAGCCGTGGAAGTCGCGTGTCTTTATCCGCCTGCAGCGAGATAGCACGGGGCAGTACGCGATCTATGACTACTGTGAGGCTACGAACCCCCGCTATACGATCGAGGGTAATCGACTCGTCGCGACCTTCGGCATGGAGGAGTATACCTATGACATTCGTAAGCGCGAGGCTCAGGGACGCAGTCAGGTCTTCACGCTTACTGCAGAGGGAAACCCAAAGTATGTAGAGCACCTCCGCTTCACACCCCTAGACAGCCTTGGCATCCAGTGGCAGGTGGGGGAGAACCGATACGTGGACGCTCGCTATCGGAGTCGCTTCCCCTTCAAGCACTATCCCTGCCCCCATGACGCGGACGATAGCTCCGAGTACTGCAGCCGTCGCCCTGCCTCGTGGCAGGAGCGTGAGGAGTATGACGAGGTCCCTGAGCCCGATCCGCAGGGCGTGGCGACCCAGGTGCTGGCAGGTGACTGGAAGGATAAGACCTTCCTCTTCATAGAGTGGGAGGAGGTCGGGCAGTACGCCTTGCGCACTTATGAAGACCTGAATACCCGTACCTCTTATAGGCTGCGCGGCAATAGACTGATCACTCAGGAGGACGAGTACGGGATCCTCGGGAGCGAGGTCGTAGGGCCGAGTCGTATCTTCACTGTCTATAAGCAAACGGATACGGCAAAGCGGCCGAAGCGTATCACCTTTACCTCTCGGGACTCCCTCGGGGTGATCTGGGATGTCGATGGCGAGCGCTATGTAGATAGCCTGCACCTCAGTAAGGTCTACGTCAAGCGCTACGTCCGCCCCCACCAGCCCGTGCTCCGTCCCTAGCGCACGCGAGCCTTAGACCAACTATACCAATAGCTAAGAAGATGAAACAGCGTAGTATCCTCTGGGGTGGCCTCTTAGGTCTCGCCCTCCTCTGCCTCGGGATGAAGCCCCAGTCCGCGGAGCACCAAGGGGCACAGCCCCAGTCAGGGGTGAGCAAAGTGCAGCAGCGGTCGTGGGAGCGGCGTACCTTCTTCCGTGTCAAGCGGGACCGCCAGGGGCGCTACTCCTTCCGTAAGTACGGTACGATGGTCCCGAGCTATCGGATCGACGGCAAGAGCTTCGTCTACACGCGAGGGAAGGAGGTCGAGTCCTTCCTCATCCGCAGCAGTGAGGACCGCGGGGCGAACCGCATCTTCTCGCTCTACTACGAGCGCGACCCTGAGGGAGTGAACTTGTACTGCTTCGTCCCCTTGGATAGCCTCGGGATGCTGTGGGAGATCGATGGTCAGCGCTTTGTGGACAGCGTCTATCTCGATCGGCTCCTAGCTCAGCCCGACACGGTGAAGAAGTAAGCTCTACGACGGGCGTTAGGGGGCTTGCTGGCCTTTGAGGTGAAGTTATCTCGGGTATTTGCTATGTGGTCTGTGCTTGCTTTGATCGGGAGTAACCTCCACTATCAGGTCTTTCGCTTCTATGCGAAGACGATCTACGGTGCGCCCTTCGCGCCCTACGAGCTAACGCGCTACCTCTACCGCAAGACTACGCCGCGAGCAGGCTGGACCTATGAGGAGTATATGCAGCACAGACAGCGGCGGATGAACGAAGCAGTGGATAAGGTCCCCGAAGTCTATGCCCTGAAGCCCATGTTTGTCATTCTGATCATTGCTTTCACCGCCCCTGTTTATGCGCTTGTCCTTGGTGTGGGTGTGCTCTGGGGCTTAGATAGGGGACCTCTAGGGATAGCCTACTGCGTCCTTCTTACCCTCCTGAGCGGTGTCGTGTACTATAGGCTTAGCTTTTTCAGAGGAGACATCCAGCTGTACTTCCGCTTCTTCCGCATGGAGCCTCCGCAGATGCAGTGCCGGCGCCGCTGGGGGAGTGTGCTCCTGCTGATGCTGCTGCTCTTGGAGTGCTATGTCGGCATGTCCTTACTGCTATGAGGCGGGGCTCGTATTGGGGGGAGGGGCTGCTGCTCCTCTGAAGGGAGGCGGCGGAGCGCAGTCTTGGCGGTATGGGGGATTTGCGCTATCTTTGCGGTGGGTAAGTCCTATACGACCAGCTCCCTTTGACTCCCCCAGGGCTTGATCGCAGCAAGGGTATTAGGTCGTAGCGGTGCGATATAGGTCGCTTACCCACCTGCCTCTTTAGCTCAGTTGGCCAGAGCACGTGATTTGTAATCTCGGGGTCGTTGGTTCGAATCCGACAAGAGGCTCCACCAGACGCAGCGCTATCGATCCCCGAGGTCGGTAGCGCTGCGTCCTTTAAGGCACTCGGGCTAGTGGGGGACGAACTTATCCCCTTGGCCCTTAGTTATACGAGCATTATGGTACTCTACAATACGACCTTCGTCATGGCGCCCGCCACGGTGGGCGAGTTCATCGAGTTTATGCGTACACACTACCTGCCCGTGCTGGAGCGCGCGGGGCAGGTGGAGGGGCTGCGCCTGCACCGCGTCCTGCGTGAGGACGGCGATGTGGATAGTGAGAGCTATGCCCTGCACTTCTACGTGCCGAGCGGCTACCACCTGCAGGAGCTGCTCTCGGATCATGGGCTGGGGCTGGCGCAGCGCCTGGTGGATACCTTCGGCGAACGTGTCCTGGGCTTCAGCACCATCCTCGAGGAGGTTTCCCTCGAGCTGACCACTTCGCCTCTAGTGCACTGATGCCCCAGCACGAACGCATCATCATGGGCATAGACCCAGGTACCATCGTGATGGGCTACGGCCTGATCGTGGTGCGTGGGCAGGAGGCGCGGCTGCTGGCCATGGGCGTCATCAAGCTCGACAAGTACGAGGATCACTACCTGCGTCTCAAGCGTATCTACGACCGTGTGCTCTCGCTGGTGGACGAGTTCCACCCCGATGAGCTGGCCATCGAAGCCCCCTTCTTCGGGAAGAACGTGCAGAGTATGCTCAAGCTCGGCCGCGCCCAGGGCGTAGCTATGGCCGCGGCGCTGGCGCGTGACCTCCCGATCACCGAGTACGTCCCGATGCGTATCAAGCAGGCCATCACGGGCCGCGGTGCGGCCTCTAAGGAGCAGGTCGCGGGCATGCTGCAGCGCTACCTCAAGATCCCCCAGGCCGATATGCCGCGCGAGCTGGACGCCACGGACGGCCTTGCGGCCGCCCTCTGCCATCACTTCCTCACCTCCTCGCCCCTGCAGCGTGCCTCGGCGGGCGCGGCCAAGAACTGGGCGGACTTCGTCAAGCAGAACCCTGAGCGTGTCAAGCGCTAGGCAAGCATACAAGCGCCCTGCTCCCTAAGCCACGACGGCCTTCGGGAGCAGGGCGCTTTTTTATTGGGGTTAAGGGCGAGGGCGCTGGCCTTTGTCTCCCGAGTGAGGGCGAAGGGAAGGCGAAGGAGCTCCGCCTAGTTCCCCGAGGCGCGATACAAGGCGCGGCGGCGTGGTGACGGCCTTAGCTGATCGCGCTGAGGGCTATCCCTCACGCGGCTGATGGCTATCTCTCACGGCGCTGACTGCCATCCCTCAGCTCCGTGACGGGTATCCCTCGTGAGCCTTCGCCCTTAGCGCTGGGCTCCATACGGATCCTTGGCCGCCTCCTCAGCCTTCCTTACTCCCTACGCTGGGGGCTCAGTCGGGTTAGGGTAGGGGGAGGCAGCGGCTACCCTATGAGTAGAGGCGGGGCGGGTGTTTGATGCCTCGCGGGCTATTTCGTACCTTTGTGAAAGCGTGAAGGATATAGAAGCTATACATCTATTATATAAGGGGCGCGTCGAAGGGCGCGGCTTGAGCTACAGGCGGATACTGCTGCAGGTGGCTCTAGTGCTGTGCCTATTGCTCAGCGCCCTGCTTCCCGTCGCGGCTCAGAGCCTAGGGACCAGCGCCACGCAGGGACTGCCCGCTCAGCTGAGCCCTGAGGCGCAGATCAGCTTCCTCGCCGCCGCGCCGAGTGCCGAGGCCTCCTATACGCTCTACGGCCATGCGGGGCTGCGTGTACAGGATGCCGTGCAGGGCTTGGATGTGACCTTCAACTACGGGATCTTCAACTTCGACGACGACTTCACCATCCGCTTTACCCAGGGCAAGACGGACTACCTGGTCGTCCCCATGCCCACCGAGGCCTATCTGGCCGAGTACCTCAGCCGTGGTGCCGTGCGCGAGGTGACACTCCTCACCGATAGCCTGCAGCGTGCCCAGCTGTGGGCGCGACTCCTGGACAACATCCGTCCCGAGAACGCTACCTACAGGTACAATGCCTTCCGCAACAACTGCAGCACCCGCCCCATAGACCTCTATCTGGAGACGCTCCCGGGCTATGATCCCAAGCAAGGGCCGCCTACCCTCTACTATGTCGACCCCGCCGATAGCGTGCCACCCCGTAGCTGGCGCAGCGTGATCAACGAGCTGGAGGCGCCCTCGCCTTGGCTTGTCTTCGGCACGGACCTGGCGATGGGGCGTGAGCTGGATGATCTGATGACGCTGCGGGATCAGTTCTTCATCCCGCTGACGGCTGCCGAGCTCTTAACCAAGCTCTTCGTCTGCTATCCTACGGCTGAGGGCCCGCGCAAGATCCGCCCCGTGCTCTCGGCACGCTGGCTGGAGGCTCCCGAGGGGGTGACTCCGCCGCCCGCGCCCGTCGAGGACTCCTTCTGGTCGGAGCTCCTAGCGCCGCTGCCCGTCTTTAGTCTGCTGCTCTTCGCCTCGATTGGGCACTTCATCCTCCGCCGTCAGAGGCGTCGTCTCCCAGGGATCGTGGAGGGCTTGATCTTCCTCCTAGCAGGCCTTGCTGGCACGCTCCTCTGCTTCATCGTCTTCGTCTCGGAGCATCCGATGACCTACCCCAATGTGGCGGTACTGGCGCTGAATCCCCTCTACCTCGCCTCCTTCGTCCTGCAGCTCTTCGGTGCGCGCTGGATGCTGCTCCGTCGCCTGGCCTATCGCGTGGAGCTTGTCCTGCTCCTGCTCTGCCCGCTGCTGGCCTACCTCACGGGGCAGACACTCCACCCCGCCATGTACCTCCTCATCGCGGCCCTCGCGCTGTGGATCCTGGCGCGCCTGCTGTACCTCATGCCTCGCCCACGTCCCGAGGTGGACCCTAGATAAGTAATGAGTAAGTTCCTCTCCCCCCTAGAGCAGCGCAGCATGCGCTACTTGATGACCTCGCTGCTAGCCCTCGTGGCGATGCAGCAGGGACTACGTGCCGAGGAGCTCCCTCGGCTCGTGGTCTACATCACGGTAGAGGATCTACGCACCGACTACCTCGAGCAGCTGCAGCCGCTGCTGGGCTCGGGCGGCTTCGGGCGCCTCATGCAGGAGGGCAAGGTCTATCCCCGCCTTAGCTATCCGCTGGCCGAGCTCAATAGAGCCTCCGCCACCGCTACGCTCCATACGGGAGCCTACCCCGCCACGCACGGGGTGGAGCGCCCTGTCGTCTGGCTGCCGCACGCTGGCCGCGTGCAGGAGCTCTTCTACGACACTAATTATCAGGGGAACTATACCCGCGACAGCTATTCGCCCAAGGCGCTCTTGGTACAGACGCTGGGCGACCGCATGAAGGAGGCTTCGGGCGGCTCGAGTATCGTCTACAGCCTCTCGGCCGATGCCGCCACGGCTATCGCTGCAGGCGGCTGGACGGCCAACGGAGCCTACTGGCTCGATAGCCGCATGGCGGCCTGGTCCAGCAGCAGCTACTACGAGCGTATGCCCGCCACGCTGGAGGCCTACAATCGCAGCAGCGACGGGCCCAATAAGCGCCTCGTCTCAGGGCAGCTCGCTTGGTCACCCCTTAGCCGCTATACCAGCCCGGCACAGAGCTGGTCGGACTGGGGGCGTAGCTTCAGTCACCGCTATCCCAGCGGGGATGCCCAGGCCTTCAAGCGCAGTGCGCTGGCTAACGAAGAGGTCACGCGCCTGGCGCTCAAGCTTATCGACCAGGGCGGCTATGCCGAGAGCAAGACCCCAGGCCTCCTAGCCCTCTCCTACAGCCTCGACGTAGCCCCCGAGGGGCAGACGAGCGAGCTGAGCAGTGAGGAGGTCGATGCCTACGTGCGTCTTGACCGAGATCTGGCGAGCATCGTCAGCGAGCTGGAGCGCAAGCTCGGCCGCGGGCGCTGCCTCATTGCCCTGACGGGCACAGGCTACAGCCACTACCGCAGGCCACGGCCCAAGGCCTTGGAGGCGCATTCGGGGCGCTTCAGTGCCAAGAAGGGCGCGGCCCTGCTGAACCTCTATCTCTCCGCCCTGCATGGTCAGGGCAGCTGGGTGGAGCGCTGCGCTGATGGCCGCCTCTACCTGAACAAGAAGCTCGCTGAGAGCCGCAAGCTCAGCCTCGCCTCACTGCAGGACGAGTCCGCCGCCTTCCTCGCTGAGATGGAGGGCGTAGGAGCGGCCGTCGCTGGCGGGCGCCTCATGCAGGGCGCTGCGGGTGAGCTGGCTCTAGCCCTTCGCCGTGCCGTCCACACCCGCTATCAGGCAGATGTCTACTGGAGTCTGCTGCCCGGCTGGGAGGTGGAGGAGAGTGCCGACAGCCCCAACCTATGGCTGCAGGCCCTCAGCGTCGATACCCCCTGCATCCTCTGGGGAGCGGGGCTCACGCCTAAGACCTTCGACTATCCTATCCTCGCGGCGCCCGACGTCGTCAAGGCCATCGCCCGTGTCCTGAGGATACGCCCCCCCAACGCCGCCTACTAGCCGAGAGGCTCGTAGACCCTACTGCGCCCTCCTCGGAGCGTGCGCCGAGCCCCTCTGAGGCCTAGCCTAGGCCATGGGCTCCCCCCGCCTTTGGGGGAGCTTCCACACCCTTTCCAAGCAACAAACACAAGATACATAATGGGATTTACAGACTTTCTGTCGAAGCTCTTCGGCAACAAATCACAGCGTGACCTCAAGGAGATCACCCCTTGGGTGGAGCGTGTCAAAGCTATTTACCCCGAGATCGACGCCCTCAGCCACGATGAGCTGCGTGCACGCACGGCAGCCCTTCGCCAGCGCATCCAGGACTATGTCGCCAACGAGCGTGCCGAGGTAGAGGCCCTCAAGGCCAGCGTCGAGGGCAAGGACCTCGATGCTCGCGAGGAGATCTGGAGCAAGGTAGACAAGCTCGAGAAGGAGATCCTCGACAAGCTGGAGCTCGTCCTCGACGAGATCCACCCCGAGGCCTTCGCCATCGTCAAGAGCACGGGGCGCCGCTTTGCGGAGGCTCCCGAGCTGCGAGTACAGGCTACGGACTTCGACCGCGAGCTCAGCGTGACGCACGACTTCGTCCGTATTGAGGGCGACACGGCCGTCTATCAGAACCACTGGGTCGCTGGGGGCAACGAGATCACCTGGGACATGGTGCACTACGATGTGCAGCTCTTCGGGGGGACGGTACTGCACCGCGGCAAGATCGCCGAGATGGCTACGGGTGAAGGTAAGACGCTGGTGGCGACGCTGCCCGTCTTCCTCAACGCCCTCACGGGGAACGGTGTGCACGTCGTCACCGTCAACGATTACCTCTCCAAGCGTGACTCGGAGTGGATGGGCCCCCTATACATGTTCCACGGTCTCAGCGTCGACTGCATCGACAAGCACCGACCCAACACGCCCGAGCGCCGCGCGGCCTACAACGCTGACATCACCTTCGGGACGAACAATGAGTTCGGCTTCGACTACCTGCGCGACAATATGGCCACCAGCCCCGAGGACCTTGTGCAGCGCAAGCACAACTATGCTATCGTGGACGAAGTGGACTCCGTGCTCATCGACGACGCCCGTACGCCACTGATCATCTCGGGCCCTGTGCCCAAGGGTGACGACCAGCTCTTCGAGCAGTTCCTGCCCAATGTGGAGACCGTCGTCGAGGCGCAGCGCCGCCTCTGCCAGCAGCTCCTCATCGACGCCAAGAAGAAGATCGGGAGCGACGACAAGAAGGAGCAGGAGGAAGGCTACTTCCTACTCTTCCGCTCCTACAAGGGTATGCCCAAGAGCAAGCCTCTGATCAAGTACCTCAGCGAGCCTGGTATCAAGACCGGTATGCTCAAGGTCGAGGAGGAGTACATGGCCGACAACATGCGCCAGATGCATATCGTCACCGACGAGCTCTACTTCGTCATCGACGAGAAGCAGAATAGCATCGAGCTCTCGGACAAGGGTATCGACCTCTTGACGCAAGGCACCGATGACAGCCGCTTCTTCATCCTTCCCGACATCGCTTCGCTCCTGGCGGAGCTTGCCGCTGAGGGCCTCACGCCCGAGGAGCACGCTGCCCGCAAGGAGGCGCTGCTCTCCGACTACGCCGTCAAGAGCGAGCGCGTACACACGGTCAACCAGCTCCTCAAGGCCTACACGCTCTTTGAGAAGGACGACCAGTACGTCGTCATGGACGGCAAGGTAATGATCGTCGACGAGCAGACGGGCCGTATCATGGACGGCCGTCGCTACTCCGACGGGCTGCACCAGGCTATCGAGGCCAAGGAGCGCGTCCACGTGGAGGCCGCTACGCAGACCTTCGCCACGATCACGCTGCAGAACTACTTCCGCATGTATCACAAGCTCTCTGGGATGACCGGTACGGCCGAGACCGAGGCTGGTGAGCTGTGGGATATCTACAAGCTGGACGTCGTGGTCATCCCCACCAACCGCCCCATCGCGCGCCACGACCTCAACGACCGCATCTACAAGACGGCCCGTGAGAAGTACGCTGCCGTCATTGAGGAGATCGTCCGCCTCGTCGAGGGTGGACGCCCCGTGCTGGTCGGTACGACCTCGGTCGAGATCTCGCAGCTGCTGAGCAAGATGCTCACCCTGCGCAAGATCCCCCACAATGTCCTCAATGCTAAGCTCCACCAGAAGGAGGCCGAGATCGTCGCCCAGGCAGGTAAGCCCGGTGTCGTGACCATCGCCACCAACATGGCTGGGCGTGGTACCGACATCAAGCTCACGCCCGAGGTCAAGGCTGCAGGTGGGCTCGCGATCATCGGTACCGAGCGCCACGAGTCGCGCCGTGTAGACCGCCAGCTGCGTGGTCGTGCAGGTCGTCAGGGTGACCCCGGGTCCTCTGTCTTCTTCGTCTCGCTGGAGGACCACCTGATGCGTCTCTTCGCCTCCGACCGTCTCTCCGCGATGATGGACAAGATGGGCTTCCAGGAGGGCGAGGTACTGGAGCACAGCATGCTCAATAAGGCCGTAGAGCGCGCACAGAAGAAGGTCGAGGAGAACAACTTCGGCATCCGCAAGCGTCTCCTCGAGTACGACGACGTGATGAACTCCCAGCGTGAGGTCATCTACAAGCGTCGCCGCCATGCCCTCATGGGTGAGCGTATCGAGATGGACGTCATGAATACGCTCTACGACGCTGGGCGTATCCTCGTCGACGCACACCGCGAGGCCGAGGACTTCGACAGCTTCAGCGTGGACGTCATGCGTACCTTCGCCATCGAGGCGCCCTTTGACGCGGAGACCTTCCGCAGGACCAAGGCCGATCAGCTAGCAGACCTACTCTACGACGCCGTCGAGGCCGCCTTCCAGCGCCGTGCCGCTCTGATCGCCGAGCAGGCCTATCCTGTGCTCCATCAGGTCTACCAGGAGCAGGGCCAGATCTACGAGCGCATCATGGTACCGCTGACCGATGGCCGTCTGGTCTACAACGTCAGCTGCAACCTCCGCGACGCCGATGCCAGCGAGGGCCGCACGATCATGAAGGAGTTCGAGAAGTCCGTCGTCCTGCACCACATCGATGAGGCGTGGAAGGAGCACCTGCGTGAGATGGACGAGCTGCGCAACTCGGTGCAGAACGCTAGCTATGAGAACAAGGATCCCCTCCTCGTCTACAAGCTGGAGTCCTACGAGCTCTTCCGCCAGATGATCGAGGAGATGAACCGCAAGACGGCCTCCGTGCTGATGCGCGTCCACCTCAACATCGCGCCGCCTAGTGACCAGGAGCTCCGCGAGCTCGAGATCCAGGCAGCCGAGACGCAGCGACAGATCGCCGAGCAGCAGTACCGCGAGGGACGCGATGAGGTCGGCAGCGAGGCGCACGAGGAGGCTCAGCGCCGCACGCCTGCCCGCGCTACGCACAGCGTCGGTCGCAATGACCTCTGCCCCTGCGGTAGCGGCAAGAAGTTCAAGCACTGCCACGGCCGCGGCCTCTAGCTCCGAGCCCTCAGCGAGCGCCTGAAAGGCTCATCAACTGAGCGCAGCGCCTCGACGTCCTCGTGACGTCGGGGCGCTGCGCCTTTTTATGCTTCGATGGGAGTGCGCTCGAGGGCGAGCCTCGAGCCTCGCTAAGGGATATCAGTGCGCCCCCGCGAGGGGTATCCCTCAGACGCTTCAAGGACGTCCCTCAGCGCCCTGACTGATATCCCTCGCGCGCCTTCCCCCCTAGCCCCGCGTGCTGCTCGGACGGAGTGCTAAGCCCCTACAGGGGCGACCCCGGAAAAGCCCAGGGTGCGCGGCCCTGAAAGGGCGACCAAACCCTGGGTAGACCGCAAGTATAAGAAACACAGCCCTACAGGGGCGACCCTCCGAGCCGTCGTGGTGCCGTCGCCCTAGGATCTCGACTTCACGCTGGCTTGCGTTGCGGGTGTTCCCCGCGGGTGCTTGTGGCTCCCTTTGCCCTTACCTCAAGTATGGGTATGCGCGTCGCTTACCTTGAGGGCTAGCTCTCGGAATAGCGGCTGGTGCTAGCCTCGCGGCTAAGGGGGACGGCGCTGACCTTAGGCTTAGGATTCCGGGTGAACTCGGAGAGGAGGGGAGCGCGTGCGGGCGGGGAGTAGGGTGCTCGCTAGTCGGCTGAGCCTGCAGGCACAAGGCTCTGCGCAAGGTATTTGGTATTGTCCTCAAGAGGTTTTACCTTAGCAGTGGACGAAGCACATGGAGGAACAGCTTCGCCTCATCACTCTAAACGGTTTATAGTATATGAGAGTAGGACTATTCATCCCCTGCTACGTCAATGCTATCTACCCCCACGTAGGGATAGCGACCTACCAGCTACTGACAGCTCTAGGCCATGACGTAGTGTATCCGCTGAACCAGACCTGCTGTGGCCAGCCCATGGCCAATGCGGGCTATCAGTACCAAGCCAAGAACCTTGCGCGACGCTTCGAGGAGCTCTTTGAGGGCTTCGACGTCATCGTCGGCCCCTCGGCCAGCTGTGTCGCCTTCGTCAAGGAGAACTATGGCCATATCCTCGCCGGGGAGCACCGCTGCCAGACCCCTGGCCGCGTGCGCGACGTCATCGAGTTCCTGCACGATGACCTCAAGGTCAGCTCCCTGCCCAGCCGCTTCCCCTACCGCGTCAGCATCCACAACAGCTGCCACGGAGTACGCGAGCTCCACCTCTCTACGCCCAGTGAGCGTAACCTCCCCTACATGAACAAGATCCGCAACCTCCTGGAGCTCGTCGAGGGCATCGAGGTCGTCGAGCCCGAGCGTATCGATGAGTGCTGTGGCTTCGGGGGGATGTACGCCATCGAGGAGCCTGAGGTCAGTGCCTGCATGGGTCGGGACAAGGTCAAGGACCACATGAGTACGGGCGCTGCCTACATCACGGGTAGTGACAGCAGCTGCCTGATGCACATGCAGGGCGTCATTGACCGTGAGCACTATCCTATACAGACCATTCACGCCATCGAAATCCTAGCAGCCAACCTATGAGTACCTCACATGCAGCGGCAGCAGCCCGCTTTATCGAGAATATGGAGCGTACGAGCTGGCACAATCAGTCCCTATGGTTCGTACGGCAGAAGCGCGACCGCGTGAGCAAGCAGCTCCCCGAGTGGGAGGAGCTGCGCCAGCTGGCACACGACATCAAGCGCTACAACGTCACCCACCTAGATAGCCTGCTGGAGCGCTTCGAGGCCCAGGCCCAGGCCAACGGCGTCACGGTCCACTGGGCCGTAGATGCCGAGGAGCACAATCGTATCGTCCATGGCCTACTGGAGCAGCACGGTGTCAAGCGCCTAGTCAAGAGCAAGTCTATGCTCAGTGAGGAGTGTGAGCTGAACGCCTACCTCATGGCACGCGGCATCGACGTCATAGAGAGTGACCTCGGCGAGCGCATCCTCCAGCTGATGCACCAGCATCCTAGCCACATCGTCATGCCCGCGATTCATATCAAGCGCGAGGAGGTGGCTGAGCTCTTCGTCCGTGAGATGGGCACCGAGCCAGGCAATAGCGACCCGACCTACCTGACGCATGCGGCGCGTGCCAACCTGCGTCGCCACTTCCTCGAGGCCGATGCCGCGATGACGGGTGGTAACTTCGCCATCGCGGAGACAGGTGAGGTGGTCGTCTGCACCAACGAGGGCAACGCCGATATGGGCATGGCCTGCCAGAAGCTCAACATCTGCTCCTTCGGCATCGAGAAGGTCATCGAGAGCCTCGACCAGCTGGCCGTCTTCCAGCGTCTACTGGCTCGTAGTGCCACGGGACAGGCCTCTACGACCTACACCTCCTCCTTCCGCAAGCCGCAGGAGGGCGGGGAGCTGCACTTCGTCATCGTCGACAACGGGCGCTCGCAGATCATCGCCGACAAGGAGCACGACAAGCTGCTGAACTGTATCCGCTGCGGCGCCTGCATGAATACCTGCCCCGTCTACCGACGCTCGGGCGGCTACAGCTACAGCTACTTCATTCCTGGGCCCATCGGCATCAACCTCGGTATGGCGCACGACCCCGTGCGCTATGCGGGCAACGTCTCGGCCTGTACGCTCTGCCTCTCCTGCTCCAATGTCTGCCCTGTCAAGATCGACCTCGGCGAGCAGATCTACCGCTGGCGCCAGCAGCTCGACAAGCTGGGGCAGGCCAATAAGGAGAAGAAGCTGATGAGCTACGGCCTGAAGTTCCTGATGGAGCGCCCAGGGCTCTTCAACACCGCCCTACGCTGTGCGCCCGTCGCCAACCACCTCCCACGCTTCCTCCTCTATAATAAGCTCAACGCCTGGGGGCAGGCGCGCGAACTCCCGCACTTCGCCTCTCAGAGCTTCAACGACTGGTGGATCAAGACGCAAGTAAAGAAGAAGTAAGGCCTATGTCACACGCTAAGCAAGGCGTCCTGGAGAACATCCGACGCTATACCACCCATCGCGAGGCTCACCCCGACCTAGAGGGCTTCGCAGCGATTACCTACCCGGACCGCGTCCAGCAGTTCGAGCGCATCATGACGGAGGTCGGCGGACGCGTCGTCCTGCTGCAGCCTGGGGACGATCTGGCGGCCATCATCCGCGAGCTCTACCCCGAGGCCCAGCGCTTCATCAGCGACCTCGAGCTGCCCGGCCTCGGCAGCCTGCGTCCCAGTGAGGCAGGCGACCCGACGGCCATGAACGGTACGGATGTCACCATCGTCGAGACGCCTCTCGGCGTCTGTGAGAACGGCTGCTGCTGGGTCGAGCAGCGGGACGAGTGGCGGGCGGAGTTCTTCATCGCGGAGAACCTCGTCTTTGTCCTGAACCGCTCCGACCTTGTGGACAACATGCATCAGGCCATGCGCCGCGTGCGTCAGCTCAATCCTCAGAGCCCCTTCTCGGGCTTCATCAGCGGGCCCAGCAAGACCGCTGACATCGAGCAGGCCCTCGTCATGGGCGCTCACGGTGCCCGCGGGGTGACCGTCCTCCTCCGCTAGTCTGCAGCCCTCCCAAGAGGCGACAAAAGCCACGCGGGGCTCATCCATCGACTGATGGGTGAGCCCCGCGTGGCGTATCGGGCTACCGGAGGAAGGAGGTGGGAGAGGCCTCAGGAGAAGCGCTTAGGCCGCTCAGGACAGCCCCCTCGGGCTACTCGTCTGGAGGGCGCCGCTACCTTTGCGGGCGCTGGGGGGGTGCTCTTAAAAGGCCCTTAGAGCGGGAGGGGATCGGGTCGGAAGACCGCTTGGGTCGCGCTCGCACTAGGCGAGGAGGCGTACCAGGAGGTAGCCGCCACCGACGAGCCAGAGGTAGAGGCCGAGGGCCAGCAGGAAGGGTTTCACGCCCGACTGACGGAACTTTGCCAGCCGCGCCTCCATGCCTATGGCCGTCATGGCCATCGTCAGGACGAAGGTATCGGCCGTCTGTATCCAGCCCGTCACCATCCTATAGCTCTCCGTCCAGCCGCCTGCGCTGGAGAGGTGAGCTAGGAGGGAGTTGGCCAGCACCACGAGGATGAAGTAGCAGGCGAACCAGGGGATCTGCACCCGCCCCTTGCCCGAGGCACTGTCGTCAGCATGCCGCTCGCGCATCAGGAAGCTCAGCCCGAGGAGCACGGGAGCCAGCAGCAGGACGCGTATCATTTTGGTCAGGGTCGCTAGTGCCGCAATCTCGGGGCTCATCGCCGCCCCTGCCCCGACGACGTGCGCCACCTCGTGGACCGTGGCGCCCGTATAGATGCCGACGCCGCGCAGGCCTAGGGCCTCCAGCGCGCCCCAGCGGTAGAGCAGCGGGTAGACGAACATCGAGAGCGTCCCGAAGAGTACCACCGTACCCACTGCCACCACCGTGCTGTGCGAGCGTGCCCGTACTACGGGCTCCGTGGCGAGCACGGCTGCGGCGCCGCAGATGGCGCTCCCCGAGGCGATGAGGAGCCGCTCGCTCCGCTCCAGCCCTAGGGCACGGCCGAGGAGCTCCCCAAGGAGGAGCGTCCCCAGGACGATGATCGTGTCGATGAGGATGGCCTCGGGGCCGAGCTCGGTGAGTGCCTCCAGCGTCAGGCGGCAGCCGTAGAAGACGATCCCCGCGCGTAGCAGTTGCTTGCCTGCGATGCGGAAGGCGCCGTCCCAGCCCTCGGGCAGCTGCGGGCGCAGCGTATCGGCCAGCAGCATCCCCAGCACGACCCCCAGTACCATGGGACTGAGGCGTAGCTGCTGGGCCCAGCTACACTCGGCTAGCAGCGTGACGCTGAGGGCCAGCAGGGCGATGAGGCAGAGGCCAAGGGTGGTGCCGCGTGTCGTGGAGCTATCCATAGGGCGGGGCTACATGCGGGAGCGCAGCTCCTCAGCGCTGCGGCGGGCCTCCTTGCCCTTGACGGGCGCCCCGAAGTGGTAGCTGAGGCCGATCTTGAAGTCGTTGGGCATAGCCGAATTGACGACGCGCATCCCGTAGTCGGCATTGCTCAGACGTGTGACCACATCCTTGGCAAAGAGGTTGGAGAGCCCTGTGGTGAGACGGAGCTTGCCCTCCAGAAGGCTGTAGGAGAGCCCTAGCCCTCCGCTGAGGATGTGGCCGATCCGAAGCCCTGCGTCATACGTAGGCGAGCTGTAGTAGAGAGAGACCGTCCCCTGGAGCGTCTTGCTGCGGTTGAGGAAGAGCGTGTTGTTGATGTTGAAGTTGTAGCTGAGTCCCGTGCTGCCGTAGAGCTTGCGCCCCTCGTAGCGGGTGTACGAGTCTGTGTAGCTGACCTGCTGGCTAATGTAGCTCTGCAGGAAGCTCCAGCTGTTGAAGACGTAGCTCATATCCAGCGTCAGGCGTCTATCCTCTGCGGCATTGTCGTGCGTGTAGTAGGCCTGATTGGTCGCGGGGTCGAGGCGGACGACCTGGGCGATGCCATCCCAGAGGTAGCTCCCCGAGAGCTGGAGGTTCAACTTCCCGCCGAGGGTGTAGCCGAGGCTAAGGTTGGCCTGCTGTGCCGCACGGAGGTCCTCCTTGCCCTGCAGGGTGCTGTAGCGGTTCTCATACTTAGGGAAGGGCGAGAGCTGGCCGAAGTGAGGACGCTGCAGGCGTATGCTCCCGTTGAGGCTGAAGGCGTGGCGCTCGCTGGGCGTATAGCCGACGAAGACCGTGGGGAAGAGGTTGAGGTAGTCCCGCGTCTTGAGGCGGTGCTGCCCGTTGACCTGTCCATCGGTATGCGTGTACTCTAGGCGCAGCCCGCTGCGTAGACTCCACTGAGCCGAGAGGGGGCGTGCTATGTCGGCGTAGAGGGCGTAGATATGCTCGTCGAAGCGTAGCTGGTCGTGGCGCTCCCCGAGCGTGCTGCTGGCGGCGTAGTCATTGACGTTGCTCGTGCGCGTCCAGCTGCCCTTAGCCCCGAAGTTCAGCTGCATAGCCCCTAAGGGGTGGCTGTAGTCGATGCTGCTGATATAGGAGCGTGTCTGCTGATGGGTCTCGGAGTCGAAGCGGAAGTCCTGCCCGGGCAGGAGGGCCCCCGTACCGTCGTAGCTCTTGGAGTCAAAGTTGCGCTCCTCCCGGCTATCGAAGCCCACGTAGTCGACGTCCCAGCTGAGGCGGCGCCCAGCGTGTCCTGCGAAGTTCTTCTCCAGGTGCACGTTGGCCGAGGTATAGCCCGCGCGCTCGCGCTCATCGGCCGTCCCCGGCATGCGCAGCTGGAGCTGTCGCTCTCCTGAGGGGAGGGTCGTGTAGTCCTCGGTGAGGTTCTCTCGGCGGGGCTTCTCTATGCTGGGTGAGAAGGAGAGGCTGGCGCCAAGGCTCAGCTCAGGGCTCAGCTGGTAGTCGAGTGAGGCACGTAGTCCCGCCCACTGGCCTGTGATGTTGAACTTGCTCTCGCTGCTGGAGTAGAGCGGCCGCTGCGTGTAGCTGCGGTAGGTGGCGAAGCCGCCGACGCTGGTGAATTGGCCTGCGTTGAGTTGCAGGGAGGAGCTGATGCGACCCTTCTTATAGTTGAGCCCGGTGGAGGCAGAGTAGCCCCAATGCTCGTCTCGATACTTGAGGCTGGTGCTGATGTTCCCGCCGAAGAAGTCATTCTTGGCCTTCTTCAGCACGATGTTCAGCACGCCCGCATTGCCCTCGGCCTCGTACTTGGCAGGCGGTGTGGTGAGGATCTGCACCTCGCTGAGGTCGGCCTTGGAGTAGCTACGTAGGAGGTTGGCGAGCGCTGTCCCCGAGAGGCGGACGCGCTTGTCATTGATCAGGACGACGACCGAGCCCTTGCCGATGAGGCTGATGCCCTGGTCGGTGACGTTGACCCCAGGGGTCTCACGTAGGAGGTCTAGGGCGGTAGTCCCTGCGGGGGCGAGCTGCTCGGGGTCGAAGACCATGCGGTCGGCCTTGCGCTGCATGATGGGTCGCTTAGCGGCGATCTGCACCTCCCCGAGCTGCTTAGCGTCTTCACTGAGGAGGATCTTGCCTAGGTCGGTAGCGCTGGTGAGGGTGAGCTGTCGGTACCAGGTCTTGTAGCCTAGGGCACGTACCTCGAGGATGTAGCTGCCGTGGGGGGCCTCGAAGCGAAAGGAGCCGTCAGCCTTGCTCTGGGTGCCCGTCACGAGGGTGCTGTCCTTGGGACTACGGAGCAGCAGGCTGGCGAAGTCCACGGGGCGCTGCGTGCTCCCGCCGAGGAGCGTCCCCTTGATGGGGCTCTTGCTCGTCTGTGCCGCGAGGCTACCCGCAGTGGCGACGACGCAGATGAGGTTAGTTGTGATTCTCATAAGGTGCTGTTCTAATTAAGTGATACGCAAAGTTACTTATTTATCGAATACCATGTATCACCCGTCTCGCGGAGTGCCCGCCCACGGCTCACGCCGCTACCGAGGGCTGCGGCTCCACTGCGCTGCGGCTAGTCTCGAAGGGGGGCTCTGGCTAAGGGCTTAGGCCGCTGCGCCTCCCTAGGGCGCTCGCTCTGTGCCCCTCTTGCGGGCGCTCTGCTCCCTTAGCTGCAGCCTCTCGCCACGGCCTTGGCGGAGGCGACAGCAGGCTCGGATGGCCCTGCGAACTAAGGCGTGGCGTGCTGCCCCTTAGGGCTTGCCGCCGATTCTTATATTACTTTGCGGCAATTCTTATATTATATTCGGAGGAATATTATATAATATCTGGCTGAAAGTAATATAATATTTGCCGCATTCTTATATTACTTTTCCCGCTCCCCCTTATCCTTCCGCTCGCTCCCCCTTAGCTGGGAGCGCTGCACGTCCCTGCTTTGCCTCCCGCCCTGCCTGCCTCCTAGCCTTGCCTCACTTGCTTCCTTAGGGTACTCGTGGGAACGGGTGGGACTTGCCTGAGCCCCCTAGAAAGGCAGCGCCCCGCCTACTCGGGGGAGTAGACGGGGCCTTGAGGACGGAGTGCCCAGCTAAGGGGCGAGGAGCCGAAGCGTAAGGGAGCGTGCGGCTAGCGACGCCAGCGCTTACGCTGCCGCTCGTCCAGCTGCTGCTCGGCGGCACTGTGGGGCTGGGGCTCCCAGAGCTGCTGGCCTCGGAGCGCCTCGGGCAGGTACTGCTGCTCGAGGAAGTGCCCCGGGGCATTGTGCGGATAGCGGTAGTCGCTGCCGTAGCCGAGGTCCTTCATCAGCGAGGTCGAGGCGTTGCGCAGGTGCAGCGGTACGGGCTGATTGCCCGTCTGGCGCACCAGGGCGAGGGCGCGGTCTATGGCGAGGTAGGCGGAGTTGCTCTTCTCGCTGCAGGCTAGGTAAATGACGGTCTCGGCCAGCGGGATACGTCCCTCGGGCCAGCCGATGCGCTCGAGGCTGGCGGTGCAGGCCTCGGCCAGCAGCAGCGCATTGGGGTTCGCTAGGCCGATGTCTTCGGCTGCGGAGATCATCAGGCGGCGGGCGATGAAGCTCGGGTCTTCGCCCCCCTCGATGAGGCGTGCCAGCCAGTAGATGGCGGCGTCGGGGTCGCTGCCGCGTATGCTCTTGATCAGGGCCGAGGCGATGTCGTAGTGCAGCTCGCCGCCCTTGTCGAAGGCCAGCGGATTGGTCTGCACGAGGCTGGAGACGAGGGCGTCCGTCACCACCAGCGGATCGGCCGTGGAGGAGAGGGTGACGAGCTCGAGGATGTTGAGCGCGCGGCGGGCATCGCCGCCCGAGAGGTGCAGCAGGGCGGCCGTCTCCCTAAGCTCGATGTGCCGCGTACGTAGCTGCTCGTCCGTCGTGAGGGCATGCTCCAGGAGCCCCAGGAGCTCCTTGGCACCCAGCGGCTCGAGGGTGTAGACCTGGCAGCGCGAGAGCAGGGGGCGGATGACCTCGAAGCTGGGATTCTCCGTCGTGGCGCCGATGAGCGTCACCAGTCCCTGCTCGACGGCGCCCAGCAGCGAGTCCTGCTGGCTCTTGCTGAAGCGGTGGATCTCATCGATGAAGAGGATGGGACGGATGCTGCGGCCGAAGAGTCCCGCCTGCTCCCCTCCGATGCGCTCCAGCACCTCGCGTACCTCCTTGACGCCTGAGTGCACGGCGCTGAGGCTGTGGAAGCTGGTGTCGAGGCTGCGGGCGATGATCTCCGCCAGCGTCGTCTTGCCCACGCCTGGCGGCCCCCAGAAGATGAGCGAGGGCAGGCGCTGCTGCTCGATCATGCGTCTGAGGACGCCCTCGGGGCCCACGAGGTGGCGCTGACCGAAGTAGCCCTCTAGGCTCGTCGGGCGCATGCGCTCGGCCAGTGGCTTGAGTAGAGTCATAGGTGAGAGGAGGTTGGGCTAAGGGCTAGGGCAGCTGGCTGTAGCGCCTATGCCCGAGGAGATAATAGTGGAGGAGGAGGCTGTAGGGCTTCAGCGGCAGCGGGAGGTCGGTGCGCCGAGCGCGCATATTATTGCCTCGCGGCAGCTCGTAGTGCGGGCGTAGGATGAGGAAGCCCCGCCAGGCGCGCAGCACGGCCACTGCGTGGCGTCCTCGTCCCTGCAGGAGGTAGACGAGCGCTGCCACGGCGTCGAGGATGAGGCGCAGCAGGAGCACGAGGTAGAGGCGCGGCGTGGGGAGGTTCTTGTAGAGCATGAGGAGGTTGTTGCGGAAGTTGAGGAAGACCTTCCTCGGGCTCTCTGCCGAGAGGCTCCCGCCGCCGAGGTGATAGACGACGCCACTAGGGGCAAGGCGGATACGCCAGCCGCGGCTCACCATGCGCCAGCACAGGTCGATCTCCTCCTGATGGGCGAAGAAGCGCGTGTCCAGCCCCCCGAGCTCGAGGTACACACTGCGGCGCACGATGAGGCAGGCGCCCGAGGCCCAGAGCAGTTCGGCCGGCTCGTCGTACTGCCCTTCGTCTACCTCCACCGTGTCCAGGAGCCTGCCGCGGCAGAAGGGATAGCCGAGGGCGTCGATGTAGCCGCCTGCTGCGCCTGCGTACTCGAAGGCCTCGGGCGACCGCAGGGCACGGATCTTGGGCTGTACGGCGCCCAGCTCGGGCTCCGTCTCCAGCAGCTGGAGCGCTTCGTCCAGCCAGCCCGCGCTGAGGGCAGCGTCGCTATTGAGCAGCACGACGTAGGGGTGGTCGAGGGCGGCGATGGCACGGTTGTAGCCCTCTGCGAAGCCGTAGTTCTCCTCGAAGGCAAGGACCTTGACCTCGGGATAGGCGCTCTGGAGGAAGCTGAGGGACTCATCGGTCGAGCCGTTGTCGATGATGACGAGCTCGGCATAGTCTGGTGTGTGCGTGACCCAGGAGGGGGCGAAGTCCTCCAGCAGCTGTCGGCCGTTCCAGTTCAGCACCAGTACGCCGACCTTAGGGGTAGTAGCAGATGACATAGCTGTGGTATATCGTATAGGGGTAGTATGTAGTGTCTGTCTTCGCTGTCTCCCTCCTCCTCCCGTGCTGTGGCCTCGAGTGCGCTGCGCTAGCGTAGGTAGAGCCCCTGCTCGCCCTCCAGCAGCTGCTGGGGGGTGATGCACGAGAGCGTGCCTACAGCAGCTGCGTCGTAGGGCTGCGCCATACGTAGATAATACTCGCTGTGACCTAGCATGAGGCCCTCGTAGCAGCCCTGCTCCCAGATGACGCGCTGCGGGCGGCCGAGGTGGCGCTCATAGTAGCGGCGTAGCTTGGCCTCGGAGAGACGCATCAGGCGCTGGCTGCGCTTGTGCTTCTCCTGAGGGCTCACCGTGTACTGGATCTGTAGGGCGCTGGTGCCTGAGCGCTCGGAGTAGGAGAAGACATGCAGCTGGGAGAAGTCCAGTCCCTCGAGGAAGTGATAGCAGTCCTCGAAGTACTCGGGCCGCTCACCGCGCGTGCCGACGATGACGTCGATGCCGATGAAGGCCTCGGGCAGCACACGGCGTATATGCTCCACACGCTGGCGGAAGAGGGCGCTGTCGTAGCGGCGGCGCATCAGTCGCAGCACCTCGTCGCTGCCGCTCTGCAAGGGGATGTGGAAGTGGGGCGCTACGCGCTGGCTGGTGGCGCAGTAGTCGATGAGCTCATCGGTGAGGAGGTTGGGCTCGATGCTGCCTATACGTAGGCGGTCGAGGCCCTCGAGCTGGTCGAGGGCGCGCACCAGGTCGATGAAGCGCTCGCCCGTGCTGCGGCCGAAGTCCCCGATATTGACGCCCGTCAGCACGATCTCGCGTCCGCCCGAGGCGACGATACGCTCGGACTCCTCGACGAGCGAGGCGATGGAGCCATTGCGGCTACGGCCGCGCGCCTTGGGGATGGTGCAGTAGCTGCAGTGATAGTCGCAGCCGTCCTGCACCTTGAGGAAGTGGCGGGTACGCTCGTCGCTGGAGGAGCTGAGGTGGAAGCTGTGTATGTCTCGCGTGCGGCCGTGCACCAGGCGTGCCTCGGCCGAGGGGCGGCTGATAGCCTCGAGGTAGGGGGCGATGTCGAGCTTCTGCTCTGCGCCCACCACGAGCCCCACGCCGTCCATCTGAGCCACCTCCTCGGGGCTCAGCTGAGCATAGCATCCCGTGACGATGACGAAGGAGTCGGGGTGCTCGCGCCGAGCCTTGCGGATCATGTAGCGGCAGCGGCGGTCGGCCTGCTCGGTGACGGAGCAGGTGTTGATGACGCAGATGTCGGCACGCTCCCCAGGCCGTACGCTACGTATGCCCTCGGCCAGGAGCTGCCGCCCGATGGTGGAGGTCTCGGCGAAGTTCAGCTTGCAGCCTAGGGTATAGTAGGCTGCCTTCTTGTCCTCGAACTGTGTGCGGTCGGTCATCCTCGTTGCCAGCCCTTGCGTAGGTAGGGAAGTGCGGCCAGCAGCAGGGCGCTGCCCAGACCGCAGTAGAAGCCCGCGATAAAGCTATCGGGGGCCAGCCCCAGGCTGCGTATGCTTATGCCTAGGGCGATCATGAAGCCCATGATGAGCCAGGAGCGGGGACTGAAGCACTGCCACAGATAGGGGGCCTCGAGCGCAGCGACATAGTCTAGATTGCGCCGTGAGACGCGGGGGAAGATGAAGAGGCCGAAGAAGGCGAAGCTCGCCGCGAGCCACAGCAGGGGCAGCAGGAGGCTGCCCTCATAGCGCTGCCAGCTCAGGATGCCGAGGCGCACCACATTGGCCCCTGCGATGATCCACAAGAGGGCGGCCGTCCGGTAGGCGTGTCGGTGGCTAGGCTTCATCGGTCCATTCGATATTGATCGTCTCGAGGCTCAGATCTTCGTCGTCCTCGTCCTCCGTCTCGTCCGCACGTAGGGAGGACATCAGCTCCAGCACGCTGCGGTCTCTGTGAACCTCCGTCCCTCGAGGGGCTGCGGCTGTGCTCGTCTCCTCGTCCTGAGGCTGGGGGAGCTCCTGGCTCACGGCACTCAGCGCGGGGATAGCCTCGGCGAGGGCCTGCTCTCCAGAGAGGCTGAGGATGGTCTCGGCAAGGGCGCGGGTGAGCTTGGCAAAGTCCTCCTCGTAGACGAAGATACGGTGCCGCTCGGGCTTGGCCTCGCCCTCCTTGAGCTTGGTCTCGGAGAGTACGATGTACTTATTGCCCTTGCTGTCGAGCTTAGCGTCTATGTAGTAGTAGCGTGTGCCGGCCTTGATGCGCTGCGAGGAGACAAGTGTTGCCTTGCCCCAATCCTTCTCTTGACTCATTATCGTGATCTATCGTATTCGTTCCTTACGAAGGTACGCAATCTCCCTCTGACTATCAAACGGCTAGCGCCCCACGGGGCCGAAGGCAAAGCGCCTAGTGGCCTCACGCACCTATCCTTAGCCTAGGACGAGGGGGATGGAGGGCGCTCGGCTGCCTGCAGGGATAGGGGTGGGGCTGCTGAGGGATATCCCTCAGCTCCCTGAGGGACGGCAGTGAGCGCGCTGATGGGCATCAGTCAGCTCCTGGACTGATATTCCTCAGAGGCGCTCGGTGGGAGCCGTGGCGCGTCGGCTCAGCGGGGATACCCTTCGGCTCCTATACCTCTATATATAGGGCACGAGCGGCCTACAGAGGATGCAGACCGCTCGTGAGGGCTCTTGTGAGCCGAGGGGGAGGAGGCTCGCCTAGATGGAGGCTTCGACCGCCCAGACGAAGGCGCGGAGGCCCTGAGCGGGCGTCTCCTCGTCCATGGCCTTGAGGCGCTCCAAGAGGGTGGGCACCTTGTCAGCGGGCACGATGACCAAGAGGGACGAATTGAGCGTAGGCCAGGCGTGCGAGCCGAGGTGGGGGTCGCCCGTGGCGCTGCCGCGTCCCTGGGTGACCTCCCAGTAGGTATAGCCGCGTAGGCTGAGCTTGCCGAGGAGCTCTATGATCTCCTCGTGGTAGGCCTGATTGTAGGAGATGAATACACTTTTCATATCAGTAGGCTAGGGGCTAGATGCGTCGGCGCTTCAGACGGCGTGCCTCGAGGGCCGCGTAGAGCGTGGGGATGAGTACGAGGGTGACGAGGGTCGAGATGGAGAGCCCCCAGGCGACGGTGATCCCCATGGCCTGCCACATCTCCGAGCCCTCACCGATGCCGAGCGCCATGGGGAGCATCCCCAGGACGGTGGTCATCGTGGTCATGAGCACGGGGCGGAGGCGGGACTTACCCGAGGTGACGACCGCTCGCGAGATGATCATACCGCGCTCGCGGCACAGGCGTATGTAGTCGATGAGCACGATCCCGTTCTTCACCACGATGCCGATGAGCATGATCATACCGATGAAGGTCATCGTATCCATAGGCACTTGCGTCACTAGGAGGCCGATGAAGACCCCCGTAAAGGCGAAGGGTATAGAGAACATGATGACGAAGGGGTCGACGAGGCTCTCGAACTGTGCCGCCATGACGATGAAGACCAGCAGCACGATCAGGGCCATCAGCACTCCGAGGTCGCCGAAGGTCTCCTGCTGGCTCTCGTAGGCCCCCGTGAGCTTGTAGCTCATGCCCTCGGGCAGGGGGTGGGCGGCGAGGAGCTGCTGGGCGTCGGCTACGACCTCACTGAGCTGTGAGCCTGGGGCGGCATTGACCGTCAGCGAGACGTAGCGCGAGCGGTCCTTGCGCTCGATGGTCGGTGGGGTGAAGGACTCGTCGAGGCGGCCGAGCTCGGAGAGGCGTACGGCCTTGCCCTGCGGCGTATAGACGAGGATGTTCATCAGGTCCTGTACGCTCTGGCGTGCCTCGGGGGCGAGGCTCACGCGGATATCGTACTCGCTGCCCTCCTCACGGAAGTAGGAGCTGACCGTCCCATTGACCGCGCTGCGCAGATAGCTGGAGGCAGTGGCGAGATTGAGCCCCTGCTCGGCGAGCTTGGTGCGGTCGAAGACGAAGCGCAGCTCAGGCGTATAGTCCTTGCGGCTGATGGTGATGCCCGAGACGCTAGCCTTGTCCTTGAGCTGCTCGCTGAGGAGGCGGGCGTAGCTGTCCGAGCGCTGGAAGTCCTGCCCGTAGAGCTCGATGACGAGGCCCGAGCTGGAGTTGGGGTTGCCGTCGCCGCTGGAGACCTTGTAGGAGGTTACCTCGGGCGTCTTGGCGAAGAGCTCTCGGAGCCCCGCAGCGACCTCATCCTGCGTCATGCTGCGCTCCTTCTGTGGGCGCAGGCCGATGAACATGGAGGCGACGTTGGAGCCGTTCTCCTGCGTCGAGGCGTAGGTATTGCTGGCGTCGGCCTGCCCTACAGACATGGAGATCGTCTGTATGGCGGGAAAGGTCTGGCGCATACGTGCCTCGAGGTCGAGGGCGAACTGGCGTGTCTCCTCCACACGCGTGCCGACGGGTAGCTCCACCGAGGCGTCGATGAAGCCCACGTCCTGCTTCGGCATGAAGGAGCTCTTGATGAACTGCAGCCCGAGGAGGCTCAGGGCGAAGATCCCTAGGGCGGAGAGGATCGTCGAGCGGCGGTGGCGTACCGTCCAGCCCAGCAGGCGAGCGTAGAGGAGGTCGAGCTTCCCAAGGAAGGATTCGATGGGGGCGAAGAAGCGCGTCAGTACCTTACCGCGGCTCACGCCCTTGCGCAGCAGCTGCGAGGAGAGCATGGGCGTCAGGCTCAGCGCCGCTGCCGTCGAGACGATCATCACGATACTGATGCTCCAGCCCAGCTGGCGGAACATCACCCCAGCATCCCCTGGCGTCATCGTCAGCGGGAGAAAGACGGCGAGCATCGTCAGCGTCGAGGCGATGACCGAGATCCCTACCTCGTTCGTCCCATGGATGGCAGCCTGCCGAGGGGCGCTGCCGCGCTCGATGTGGGTCGTCACATTCTCCAGCACCACGATGGCATCATCCACGACCATACCTATGGCGATGGAGAGCGAGGAGAGTGAGATAACGTTGAGCGAATTGCCTGAGACGAGCAGGTAGATGAAGGAGGCGACGAGCGATATAGGGATCGTCAGCACGATGATGAAGGTGGCTCGCCAGCGTCCGAGGAAGATGAAGACCACCAGCATCACGATGACGAAGGTGATGTAGATCGTCTCCTGGAGCGAGTTGATCGTATTGACGATGAAGGACGAGGTGTCGATCAGGTAGTCGAGCTTGACGTCTGAGGGCAGCGACTGCTGGATCTGGGGCAGCATGCGACGTACCTGCTCGGAGATCTTCACCGAGTTGGAGCCCGCCTGCTTGCTGATCATGACCATCGCCCCGGTCATACCATTGATATAGTTCTCCTGCTGGCGCTCGGCGACGGTATCCTTGACGGTGGCTACATCGGAGAGGCGTACGTCCTTACCGCCGACACTAGCGACGATGATGCTCGAGAGCTGTGCGGGATCGGTAAACTCACCCTGCACTCGGAGGCTATTCGTACGGGATCCGAGGTCGATCTGCCCTGCGGGGATATTGGTGTTCTCGGCCCCGATGATCTGTGCGATCTGCTGGGTCGTCAGGTGGTAGGCCTCGAGCTTGGAGGGGTCGCAGTAGACCTGGATGACGCGCTTGGTGGCGCCGAGGACGCTTACCGAGCCTACGCCGTCGATGCGCTGCAGCGGGTTGGTGACCTTGTCCTCGAGGATCTTGGCCAGCGCTGGGGCACTCTCCTTGGACTGCACGGAGAGCATAGCCACGGGGATGCTGGCGTTGTCGAACTTGAAGATCGTCGGCTTCTTGGCCCCCGTGGGAAGCAGCTCGGAGGTGGCGTCGAGCTTATCGCGGATGTCGTTGGTGGCCTCTGCGATGGGCGTCCCGGCGCGGAACTGCATGGTGATGATGGACGAGTTCTCCTGGCTCTTGGAGCTGATGTGCTTGAGCTTGTCGATCCCGTTGAGACTGTTCTCGAGCACCTTCGTGACGTTGGACTCGATGTCCTCTGCGCTGGCGCCCGGGTAGGCGGTGATGATCATCACGGTCGTGGTGTCCGTGTTGGGCATCAGCTCGATGGCCAGTCGCGTCAGGGCGAAGAGCCCGAGGATAGCGATGGCTACGTAGATGAGCGCCGTGGTGATCGGCTTCTTGACCGAGGTTTCGTAGATACTCATAGGGGCTACTTAGCTAGCTTGACAGCGGTGCCGTTCTTCAGGCGCGAGGGGGCGGAGATAATCAGCTGCTCGCCGGGCTCGATGCCTCGGAGCACCTCGTAGCGGCCGTCCTGCAGCTCGCCCAGCTCGACCTCGCGGTAGACGGCCTTGCCCTCCTTGAGGACGTAGACGTAGCGGATGCCACTACCTGCCTGGCGTACGATGGCCTTGTCCGAGATGGTCAGGGCCTGGCGCGTGCCGAAGTCCAGACTTAGGCGAGCGTACATCCCAGGGCGTAGGCGCTGATCCTTATTGGGTACCTCGATCTCGACGCCGACGGTGTGCGTCGTGGCGTCGACGGTGGGGTAAACCTTGGTGATGCGGCCGCTGAAGGACTGCGTGCCGAGGGCCTCGACGCTCAGACTGGCCTCGAGGCCGGGCTTGAGGCGGGTGTAGTACTGCTCGGAGACGTTGACGACGACCTTGAGCGGGCTTACCTGCTGGATGACGAGGATGGGCTGTGCGGGCGAGGTGACGTCGCCGTTGTCGTAGTTCTTAGCGGTGACGAAGCCCGAGATGGGGCTACGCAGCAGGGTGTTCTCCGAGGCGTTGCCGTAGCTCAGCTTAGCCTGCTCGAGGGCGCTCTTGGCCTGCTCCCACTGGGCCTTGGAGATACCGCCGACCTTGTAGAGCTCGTCCATGCGGGCGAAGTTGGTCTTAGCATCCGCCAGCTGGATCTGTGCGGCGGAGGCCTGCGTGGCTTCCATGCGGGCGACGACCTGCCCAGCGGCGACGCGGTCTCCTACGGCGACGAGGATCTGTTTGACACGTCCGCCAGCCTGCGCGGTGATGTTATTGAGCGTCTTGGCCTCGAGCTGCGCCGTGTACTGCTGGCGGCTGTCGAGCTCGGTAAGGCGTGCTGCGTCGACCGTGACGACCTGGGTGCTATCGGTGCTCTGAGCCGTCTCTTGCTTCGAGGAGCTCGAGCTGCTGCAGGCGGTGCTAAGGCTGAGGGAGGCTGCTGAGAGGAGCAGCAGGAGCGAAGTCTGTGGCTTCATATTCTGAGTCTATATTAGGGTGCGGACTAGGGGAGCTGGTCGAGGCCCTGCAGCTCATCGAGGCTGAAGACCGAGATCATATACTGGTGGATGGCTTGGCTGAGGGCAAGGCGCGCCTGCAGGAGGGCTAGCTCGGCGTCATTGAGCTCCAGCAGGGTGCTGGCCCCGCTGCTGTAGCGTACGCGGGCGATCTCATGGCCGCGGCTGGCACTGGCGACGGCATCACGTGCGGCGACGAAGGTCGCTAGGGCATTGCGCTGCTCGGTGCGTGCGTTCTCCAGCCCCAGCTCGAGCTGCCGCTGGGTGGCTAGGCGCTGCAGCTGTAGCTGCTGGATCTGCACGCGGCTGGCACGTAGGTCATTGTAGCGCGCTCCCCCATTGTACAGCGGTACGTTGAGGCTGAGGCCGAGGGTGGAGAAGGGACTCCAGCGCTTGCTATTGTCCAGGCGTAGCTGGTCGGCAGCGTAGTTGTACTGGTAGGTGAAGCTTAGGGAGAGGGTGGGGAGGAAGGCGGCCTTCTTCACCTTGAACGCGGCCTCGAGCTGGCGCTGCTGTAGGCCGAGGCTTCGGAGGTCGCTGTTACGCTCGAGGCTGAGGGTGGTGGCAGCGTGCTCTCCCGACTCGGGCAGCAGGCCGAAGATCTGCTCCTCGTAGGCGGGCAGCGCCTCACCGAGGCTGATGCTATCACTGAGGGGGAGCCCCATGACGACCTTGAGCTTGGCCTCCGCCAGGCGCTCGGTGTTGCGCGCCGATAGGAGCTGAGGCAGGAGATTCTTGAGCTGCGTCTCCATGCGGATCTTGTCGTACTCGGCCACGAGCCCGTGCTCGTACTTCTGGGTGATCTGCTGGTAGTTCTGCTGCGTGTTGTCGTAGCTGCTCTGTAGGGTGCGTGCGGACTCGCGTGCCAGCAGTACCCCGAGGTAGGCCTTACGCACCTCGCTGATGAGGGCCACGCGGGAGCCGCGGGCCTTCTCCTCGGCCAGCTCTACGGCTCGCTGGTCGAGCTGGAGGGAGGCCCAGAGCTGGGGGGCGATGAGGGGCATCCCTGCGTTGATGCCGCCCTGCAGGCTGTGGCGCTCACCCATCTCGATGCCGTCGCCCCCGAAGAGATTGCCGAAGGGAGAGGGAGCGCCGCCAGGCATGGCGCCGCCGCTATCGCCGCCGCCGAAGTAGACCTTCTGCTTCTTGAGCATGAGGCTATAGGAGCCCGAGAGGTTGATCTCGGGCAGGAGCTTGCCTCGATTCTTGCGCTGGTCGAGCTCGGCACCCTTGACGCCGAGCTCGCTGGCGGCGAGGGCGGGGTTGAGCCTAAGGGCGCTGTCTACCGCCCCGCGTAGGGTGAGCGGTGGGCGGCTCGGCTGAGACTGCTGTCCTGCCGCCTTAGAGCCGCTGAGGGTGAGAAGCCCGAGGAGGGCGTAGCCCAGGGTACGGGCTATGTTTGTTTGTTGCATTGCTGTCTTGACGCTAGTGTACACGTGCACCTACTCTTAACAAGGAGAAGTATAAAAAGTTCACGTCCGTACTATCTTCCTCGTGCTTAGGGCTCCTCCGTCCTTCGCTTGGAACGGGTTCGTACTAGGTTTTTGTGCTATTATTCCTTGGGAATGAGTGTGCTAGCTCCTTGCTCTGCGGATGGCTTCTCTTTGCTTGGGGCGGGCTGAGCGGCAGGCCTCATAAGCCTGGCTTCAAGGGCTCGCGGCGCTCGGCCTTGGCCCTGGGCTCGCTGAAGGATATCCGTCAGCTCCCTGAGGGACGTCCGTCACGCGGCTGAAGGATAGCAGTCGGCGCGCCGATGGATATCAGTGAGGGAGGCTGGGGGATAAGGCTCGGGAGGCTCGGGGACTGAAGGGCCTAGCCTAAGGCGCCGCCCCCAGCGGCGCTAGCGCCTAGATCGGAATACTTTTGTATCTTTGTGACCCAAAGTATTGTAGCAATAAACAACACTCAATAATACGGTAAGAACAGATAATGGCAGTATTAGACAAGATCCGGAGTCACTCCGTGCTGCTCGTGGTCGTGATCGGGGTAGCACTCGCTGGCTTCGTGATCGGAGACCTCTTCACCAGTGGACGCACCTTTTGGGACAAGAGCGAGCGCGTAGCCCTCTCCATCGACGGCAAGGACATCTCCATTGAGGAGTACAGCGCCCGCCTCGAGCAGCTACAGCAGCAGGCTGAGCGTCAGGGACAGAAGATGGGCGACGAGCAGCGTATGATGCTCAATAATCAGCTCGCGCAGCAGTATATATCGGAGTACGCGCTGACCAAGATCGCCGACAAGGCTGGCGTACAGGTCACCGACGACGAGCTCTATGCACTGCTCACCGGTAAGGGGATCTCACCCTCGCCGCTGGCTGTCCAGTTCTTCGGCTCGGCCGATGAGAAGCAGATCAACGAGTTCATCCGCCAGCTCTCCGACAAGCAGATAGCCGCTGCTCCCGCAGACCAGCGTGACCAGCTCAAGAGCCTGCAGCAGCAGTTCATCGCCCTGCAGCAGCAGGTGCGCGTACAGCGTCTGCAGGAGAAGATCGGTACGCTGCTCTCGCGTAGCTTCAAGATCAACGACCTCGACCGCGAGCTCGCCCTCGGGGGCGCCTCTCGCAGCGTAGCACTGGTACGTAGCGCGGCGAGCATGATCACCGACGCCGCTGCCAAGCCCAGCGATGAGGAGGTACAGAAGTACTACGACGGGCACAAGGACTTCTTCCGTATGCAGAGCCCCATGGCTGAGGTCAGCTACATCAGCGTGCAGGTCGTGCCCTCGCAGGCCGACTACCAGGCAGCTGCCGAGGAGAAGGCTAAGGCCGTAGCTGAGCTGCGCGCCGCCAGCACCGTCCCCGCCGTCGAGTCTGCCCTGCGTGCCTACGCCTCGTCCAATAAGTTCTTCGATAAGAGCTACCTCACTGGTGAGGAGCTCGACCAGCTCGGCCTCGGTGCCGATCAGGTAGCCTTCGTCAAGAGTGCTGCCGTAGGTGAGGTCAGCGATCCTCAGCTCGTCAACGACCGCTATGACATCGTCAAGCTCGTAGGCAAGAAGGCCGCCCCCTCGGCCCTCGGCCTGCGTATGATCGTCCTGAGCGACAGCGTCAAGGGGCGTGCCGATAGCCTCGTGGCTCAGCTCGGCTCGGGCGCTAGCTTCGCCGACCTAGCGCGCAAGTACAGCCTCGACCAGCAGTCGGCAGCTCAGGGCGGGCTCATCACGATGCCCAACCGCATGGGCCTGGTCGATAGCACCTTCTCCGAATTCACCCTCAGCCAGCTCGGCGCTCAGTCGGGTCTTGCTCTGGATACTCTCTACAAGGTGCCCGTCGGTACGGTCGTCCGCCTCGGTCAGGCTCCTATGACCATCCTGCTGCGCGCTGAGAACGCTCAGCCCGCGGTCGAGAAGTACCAGCTGGCCTACGTCTCCCTGGAGGCTACCTTCTCTCCCGAGACCTACAATGCCAAGTACGCGGCGATGAACAAGATCCTCGGTGCAGGCGGTGGCTTCGACGCCATGGCCCAGCGCGCACAGAAGGAAGGCTTCAGCGTCACTCGTGGGGTAGCCGTCGAGACGGGTTCGCCCATGCTCGGCCAGATCCCCAGCTCGCGCCCCATCGTCACCTGGGCCCTCGGTGCCAAGGATGGTGAGGTGAGCCCCAAGCTCTACACCTGCGGTACGGACTACCTCGTGATCCCCGCCGTCGGCAAGCACACGCCTGCAGGCTTCGCTCCCCTCTCCGTCGTCAAGGAGCAGATCGTAGCTAAGCTGATGAGCGAGAAGAAGGCCCAGCAGCTCGTCAAGCAGCTCGAGGCCAAGAAGCTCAGCACGCTGGAGGCCTACGCCGAGGCGATGCAGAGCAAGGTCGACACCCTCGTGGACGTCAACTATATCGTACGCGGCAGCGAGCCCGCAGCCTTCAACGGCTATGCGATGACCACTGCCCTGGGCAAGCTCTCCAAGCCCTTTGCAGGCTCCAACAGCGAAGTCTTCGTCCTGCAGCCCATCAGCGCCACGCCCGTAGACAAGGCAGCTTCGGCCGCCGCTCTCAAGCAGCAGGAGCTCGGCCAGGCTCGTCAGTACAGCTATCAGGCCTTCGCGGACTTCATCCAGCGCCTCAAGATCAAGGATAATCGCGCCCGCTTCTACTAGATCTGGGAGCGAACCTATAGGCGCCTAGCTAGTTACTATAAAGGCTGCCCGCGGCGTCCTATCGCCCCGGGCAGCCTTCATCATTGATCCTCCCTGAACTTCCCCTTATGATGCCCACCACAGGCAAGAAAATACTCCTAGGACTGAGTCTCGAGCAGCTGACGCAGCTGGCCGAGGAGCTCGGTATGCCCCGCTTCACCGGTAAGCAGCTCGCAGGCTGGCTCTATGACAAGCGCGTCACGAGCATCGAGGAGATGAGTAACATCTCCAAGGCCAACCGTGAGCGCCTCAGCGAGCACTACGAGGTGGGGCGCAGTGCCCCCGTCACCAGCGAGCTCTCCAAGGACGGCACGCGCAAGTACCTCTTCCGTGTCCGCTCGGGCGGACTTGTCGAGGCCGTCTTCATCCCCGACGGCGACCGCGCTACCCTCTGCATCTCCTCGCAGGTGGGCTGTAAGATGGACTGCCTCTTCTGCATGACGGGCAAGCAGGGCTTCAAGGGCAACCTCTCCGCGGGCGAGATCATCAACCAGGTGCTCTCCGTCGAGGAGTCGGCCGAGCTCACCAACATAGTATATATGGGTATGGGCGAGCCGCTGGACAATGCTACGAACGTGCTGGAGAGCATCGCCGTGATGACCTCCAGCTGGGGGCTGGCTTGGTCGCCCAAGCGCATCACCCTCTCTACCGTCGGGGTGCGCCGCGGCCTGGAGCGCTTCCTCAGTGAGACGAGCTGCCACCTGGCGGTATCGCTGCACAACCCCTTCCACGAGGGGCGCCTCGAGCTGATGCCTGCTGAAGGGGGGCTGCCGCTGGAGCAGACGCTGGAGATGATCCGCCAGGCGGACTTCACGGGGCAGCGTCGCGTGTCCTTCGAGTATATTGTCTTCGAGGGCGTCAATGATAGCCGCGCCCACGCCGAGGAGCTAGCGCGCCTCCTGCGCGGCATCCCTTGTCGCATCAACCTCATCCCCTTCCACCAGATCCCCAACGTGCCGCTGCGCCCGCTAGCCGCTGCTGGCATGGAGCAGTTCAAGCGCTGGCTGGAGGCTCGTGGCTACACCACGACGATCCGCACCTCGCGCGGCGAGGATATCTCCGCCGCCTGCGGCATGCTCTCCACGAAGGAGCAGATGGCCGAGGCCTCCGCCTCTGCCTCCTAGCCCTCTGCCCTCCCTCCGTGTCAGCTGCGGCACAGTCTCGCCCGACGTTGGCTGAGGATGGGCACACTGTGCGAGGCTATATCCTACAGCCTGAGCGTACTTGTTAGGCTTTGCTTGCCCTTTTCATTATCTTTGTGGCAGCTGGCTGATAAGCCACTAGTACCTTGCTGGTGCTGAATTGAAGTGTGGACTAATGAGTGTCAATTATCAAGAGTTAGTACCCCAGAAGGCATTGGGGAAGGAGATAAGCCGTAATATCTTCCAGACGTACCGGACGAAGGTAGGCCTGCCTCCCGAGATCGAGCAGAACATAGAGTACCTCCAGCAGAGCAATCCAGAGTACAGCTATCGTCTCTTTGACGACGCAGACATCAAGGAGTTCATCCTTGAGTACTATGGAGAGGCGATCTGGGGCTACTATCAGCGTATCTCACCTGTCTATGGAGCCGCGCGTGCCGACTTCTTCCGCTACCTTCTCGTCTACCAATTCGGAGGGGTATATCTAGATATTAAGTCCTCCTTGGATAGACCGCTTCGCGAAGTGCTGCTGGCAGAAGATCGCTTTATACTGACGCATTGGGACAACCTGCCGGGAGGTCAGTACGAGGGTATAGGGATTTTCTCAGAAGTCTCCTCTCTGCCTCGTGGCGAGTACATCCAGTGGGCTATCATCTCTGTGGCGGGCCATCCTTTCCTTAGGGCTGTTATTCTGCAGATGCTTCGCAATATCGACGAGTACAATCCCTTCCGGAACGGCGCTGGCCTATGGGGAGTGCTGCGTACTACTGGGCCTGTCATGTACACCAAGACCATAGAGGCGATGCGCTCTGGCTTCGTCGAGGGGCAGGACTACCGCCTGCTGGATAGACCGCAGGACATAGGTCTACGCTATTCCATATACGATACCTTCGGCGTCTATGGACATAAGGTAGCCCTCAAGGCGAACTACAATAGAGCCTACACTCCTATTGTCGCTACGCCCGATCGCCCCATCTATGCTAAGTGTGCCAAGGCCTATCTCTTCATGCGTCTGGCCATCCTTGTCCTCCGCGACAAGATCGTCTCATGCTTCCGCTAGCATACGATCTTCGCGCCTACGAGCTAAGGTGATTTAGTTCGTAGGCTATACCTTATCCCTCCTCTCCTTTTGCGCTCAGCCTGCCGAAGGCTGCCCTCCTTTAGCGATGATCCTCCGACGGCTTCACCTCGTCAACTTTAAGAGCATAGCAGCAGCCAGCTGCACCTTCTCCCCCAAGGTTAACTGCCTCATCGGGCTCAACGGCATGGGGAAGACCAACCTGCTGGATGCCCTGCACTACCTGGCCTTCACGAAGAGCCACCTACCCATCACGGACAGTCTCGCGGTACGGCGTGGGGCGGAGTCTGCTGTGCTGGAGGGGAGCTACGAGAGTGACCACGGCGACGAGCGACAGCTACTCCTGCAGATCCGTCCCGGGCAGCGCAAGATCCTCAAGCGCAACCGCAAGGAGTACGGTCGCCTCAGTGAGCATATCGGTGCCTTCCCCCTAGTCATCATCTCCCCGCAGGACTATCAGCTGATCCTCGGGGGAAGTGAAGAGCGTCGTCGCTTCCTTGACCGACAGCTCGCTCAGCAGGACAGCGTCTACATGGCAGCCCTCACGCAGTACCATCGCGTGCTGGAGCAGCGCAATAGCCTGCTGAAGGCGCGCACGGCCTCACCCTCCGTCCTGGAGGTGCTCGACCTACAGCTCGACCAAGTTGCCCCCATCATCTACGAGCGCCGTCAGCGCTTCGTGGAGGACTTCGTACCCCTCTTCCAGCAGTACTACAGCGCCATCAGCGGCGAGCAGGAGGAGGTGCGCCTGAGCTATCAGACGACACTCCACAGCTCGGGCGGGCAGCTCCTGGAGGCACTGCGGGCGGCACGGCAGATCGACCAAGCCCTTGGCCACAGCTCGGTCGGGCTACACCGCGATGACCTCCTGATGGAGCTCGAGGGCGAGCTCATCCGCAAGGTAGGCTCGGAAGGGCAGCGTAAGACCTACCTCATCGCCCTGAAGTTCGCCCAGTACACCCTCCTCTCTCGATCCAATCCCGAGCGGCCGCTACTGCTGCTGGACGACATCTTCGACAAGCTGGATGCCGCCCGTGTGGAGCGTATCATCGGGCTTGTGGGAGGCAGCGACTTCGGTCAGATCTTCATCACCGACACGAATCGCAAGTACCTCGACGAGATCATCAAGAGCTGGGGGGAGGACTATCGGCTCTTCGAGGTCGAGGAGGGCATCATCACACAGACCGCAGGCGATGCGACGGAGTGAGACCCTCAGCCTACAGGCAGCACTGGCGCAGCTCTGGGATGAGGACCCTGAGCTCTATGAGCACATGCTGGAGCGCCAGCTCCTCGATCAGCTCCCCACGCTGCTGGGGGTACTGGGGCGCTACCTCCAGGAGGCAAGCATTGACGACGGCGTGCTGCGCCTCAGGATGACTTCGGCTGCCGCGAGGCAGGAACTCAATATGCGACTTAATCCGCTGCGGGAGCAGCTCAACCGTGCCGTGCGTGCCGAGCTGGTACGCATCATCCAAGTCTTCTAAGGGGAGCGCCCTCAGGCGGCCGACCCCTAGCGCTAAGCCTTAGCGCAGTGCTTCGCCTTTGCTTCGGCGAAGCTTTCCTTCCCTAAGTATTCCCTTAACCCTCAATTCTCTCTACACTATGCAACAGTATGTAGATATCGCACTCAAGCTCGTCGTCGGCATGATCGGCATCCTCGCCTTCCTCCGCATCACGGGCAAGGCGCAGATGGCACAGATCACTCCGCTGGATACTGTCAGTGCCTTCGTCATCGGTGCTCTCGTCGGGGGTGTGCTCTACAATCCCGATATGAAGGCGCTGCACATCCTCTTCGCCCTCGCGGTGTGGACGGTCTTCAATATGTTCATCCGCTTCTGTATGCGCTCGGCCTTCCTGCGTCGCCTCATCAAGGGCGAGAGTGTGTACCTGGTCAAGGGCGGCCTGCTGAACTTTAAGGCCTTCAAGCGCCACAGCCTCGAGATGGAGCAGTTCCGTGTCCTCCTACGCGAGAAGGGCATCTTCTCCCTCTTTGACCTAGAGGATGTACGCTTCGAGACCAACGGGTCGATCACGGTCTCGGAGATCGGCCGTGGCCGTGAGTCTTTCCTCATCGTGAATAATGGGGCGATCGTCGACTCCACCCTTACGGCGCTGGGCAAGAGCAGGGAATGGGCGCTGCGCAATATCCAGCGCAACGGCTTCCAGACGCCCTCCGAACTCTTCTGTATGGAGTGGACGCCACACCATGGCTTCTACCTCGTGGCCAAGAGCGGGGACGTCAAGCGCGGGGACGAAGAGATCGCCGCAGAGGACATCCCCGACGAGGTGCTGAACTAGGGCGAGGCTGGGGCAATATACGACAGCCCGGCCCTAAGCCGTTCCTTAGACATGCGGCGCTCCTCGAGCCCGCTAGCTTAGTAATCAATATGTCTTATACCTAACATCCAGTATCAGCAGGTATGAAGAAGATCCTTAAGAATAGTGTCCTAGTCCTGGGGCTCGCGGCACTCAGCGTCGTCGCCTCGGCCACCACAGTACATGTCCTAGCGCGTCAAGCGCAGCCCTCCTCGTCCGTCCTGGCAGATGGCACTACCTATACGGGTAGCGATGCCCCGAACTACGGCTTCCAGAATGCCGCCCTCACCCCCCGCACCGTGGGCTCTGCCCCCGACCTCGTCCCCGCGGCTGAGTCCTCGGTCAAGGCCGTCGTGCATATCAAGGTACAGCAGGCCCAGCAGCAGGAGCAGCGTCAGATGCTCGATCCCTTCGAATTCTTCTTCGGCGGAGATCCCCGCAGTCAGGCGCGCCAAGCCCGCATAGCCTTCGGCTCGGGCGTCATCATCAGCCAGGATGGCTACATCATGACCAATAACCACGTGGTCGCTGGCAGCGAGGAGATCACCGTCACGCTCAACGATAACCGTACCTTCAAGGCCAAGCTCATCGGCCGTGATCCAGGCAGCGACATCGCCCTGATCAAGATCGAGGGTAAGGATCTACCCACCATCCCCTTCGGTGACTCGGACAAGCTCCGCCTTGGCGAATGGGTGCTCGCCGTGGGGAATCCCTTCAACCTCACCAGCACCGTCACCGCGGGTATCGTCAGTGCCAAGAGCCGCTCCACGGCCGCTGCGGGCGACCAGCTCGAGGTCAGCGCCTTCATCCAGACCGATGCGGCCGTCAATAGTGGTAATAGCGGCGGCGCCCTCGTCAATGCCGCAGGCGAACTCGTCGGGATCAACACGATGATCTACTCCCAGACGGGCAACTATGCTGGCTACTCCTTCGCCGTGCCCATCAACATCGCTGCCAAGGTCGTCTCCGACATCAAGAGCTACGGCACCGTGCAGCGCGGCGTCCTTGGGGTCGCAGGCTCCGAGATCACCGAGGAGCTCATCAAGAAGGAAGGCCTCAAGGTCAACTCCGGCTTCTACGTCGCGGACTTCGCTGAGATCAGCGGAGCGCTGGCCGCAGGGATAGAGAAGGGCGACGTCATCGTTGCCATCGAGGGGCACAAGATCTCCAGCTTCGGACAGCTGCAGGAGCAGGTCTCTCGCTTCCGTCCAGGGGATACGATCAAGGTCACCGTCAACCGCAAGGGCGTGGAGAAGACCTTCGCCGTCAAGCTGCGTAACAAGGAGGGCGGCGCCAGCATCCTCAAGCAGAATAGCACGAGCGTCGATGCGCGCCTTGGGGCGAAGATCCGCCAGCTCGAGACGGCTCAGCTGCGCAACTACGGCCTCTCCTACGGCCTCGTCGTCGAGAGCCTCTCGGCAGGCTCGCTCAAGCGTGCTGGCGTCCGTGAGGGCTTCGTCCTGCTCACGGCCAACGATAGCCCGCTACGTAGCATCGCCGACCTCAACCGCGCCTTTGGCTCCTCGGCTCAGGCTCGCCGCACGCGTGGCGTCGTCCTGCGCGGCTTCTATCCCGAGTCGGGCGACATCGTCAGCTACGTCGTCGAATAGCCACAGTTGAGGGTGCCAAGCCCCTCATCAGTTCCCTCGCTTCCCGCGGTAGTCAGTGCCCGCAGCTCTCTAGCTAAGCACCTCCACCTCTAACAAGGAAGCTCATCTACCTCCTCTAGGAAGCACCTCCCATAGCGCCCCGCAGCAAGCTCTCTACGATCTTGCCGCGGGGCGCTGCTTTTTCCGTCCGTCCGCTCCCTGCCTCCTCCCGTCCCCTTCCCCCCTAGGCCTAGCTGCGCATTCCTTACCCATTGCCATCCCCCGCCTTACGCTTCGCTCTTGCCTGCCTTACCGCTCAGCGGCGCCTCCCTTAGCTCTCAGCGGAGTGACCCTTAGCCCTGCCTCGGATTTCTTATATTACTTTCGCTCAATTCTTACATCACTTTCGGGAAAATGTTATATAACTTCTCGTCAATTCTTATATAACTTTCCGCGCATTCTTATATTACTTTTCCCGCTCCCCCTTATCCCTCAGCTCCGCCCGCCTTATCCCTCCGCCTCGCCACACGCCGCTGGCGATACTGCCGCGTGCTGGGACAGAGGGGGCTAGCGGGCTTTTGCGTATCTTTGTATAATAGAGCTTGGCCGAAAGGCTAAGCGTAGATAGCGTATAACAAGAACAAAGCAATATGGCCCTACAATGTGGTATCGTCGGCTTGCCCAACGTCGGTAAGTCTACCCTCTTCAACTGCCTGTCCAACGCCAAGGCACAGTCCGCCAACTTCCCCTTCTGCACCATCGAGCCCAACGTGGGCGTCATCACCGTCCCCGACGAGCGCCTCAACAAGCTGGCCGAGATCGTCCAGCCGCAGCGTATCGTCCCCACCACGGTCGAGATCGTCGATATCGCTGGCCTCGTCAAGGGCGCCAGTAAGGGCGAGGGCCTGGGGAATAAGTTCCTGGCCAACATCCGTGAGACCGATGCCATCCTACACGTGCTGCGCTGCTTCGACGACGACAACATCACTCACGTGGACGGCAGTGTCGATCCCCTGCGAGATAAGTCCATCATCGATACCGAGCTGCAGCTGAAGGACCTCGAGACCGTCGAAGCACGCCTACAGAAGGTCTACAAGCAGGCGCAGACGGGCGGTGACAAGGCCGCCAAGCTCGCCTATGAGGTGCTCTCGCGCTACAAGGAAGCGCTGGAGCAGGGCCTCAACGCCCGTACCGTGAGCTTCGAGACGAAGGACGAGCAGAAGGTCGCCCGCGAGCTCTACCTCCTGACCAGCAAGCCCGTCCTCTACGTCTGCAATGTCGATGAGGTCTCCGCCGTCTCGGGCAATGAGTATGTAGAGCGTGTGCGCGAGGCCGTGGCGGCCGAGGGCGCAGGGCTACTCGTCGTCGCGGCCAAGATCGAGAGCGAGATCGCCGAGCTGGAGACCTACGAGGAGCGTCAGCTCTTCCTCGGCGAGATCGGTCTGGAGGAGTCGGGCGTAGCGCGTCTGATCAAGGCGGCCTACAAGCTGCTTGACCTCGAGACCTACTTCACCGCTGGGGTGCAGGAGGTGCGTGCCTGGACCTATACCAAGGGCAGCAAGGCACCACGTGCCGCAGCGGCTATCCATACCGACTTCGAGAAGGGCTTCATCCGCGCCGAGGTCATCAAGTACGAGGACTTCGTCCACTACGGCAGCGAGGCCGCCGTCAAGGAGGCGGGTAAGATGGCCGTCGAGGGCAAGGACTACGTCGTGCAGGATGGCGACATCATGCACTTCCGCTTCAACGTCTGATGCAGCGCTACGACATCATCGTCATCGGTGCGGGGCATGCGGGCTGTGAGGCCGCGGCTGCCGCTGCGCGCCTAGGGTCGCACACGCTCCTCATCACGCCCGACATGAACAAGATCGGGCAGATGAGCTGCAACCCCGCTGTCGGCGGCATCGCCAAGGGGCAGATCGTGCGCGAGATCGACGCCCTCGGCGGGCGCATGGGGCTGGTGACGGACCGCACAGCCATACAGTTCCGCACGCTCAATCGCAGTAAGGGCCCCGCCATGTGGAGCCCGCGCGCTCAGAGCGACCGTATGCGCTTCATGGAGGCCTGGCGGCAGGAGCTCGATAGTGAGCCGCTGCTGGATATCTGGCAGGATACGGTCACGAGCCTTGACCTCAGAGCAGGTAGGGTACATGGGGTCTTCACGGGCCTCGGGGTACACTTCGAGAGCGAGGCGGTCATCCTCACGGCAGGGACCTTCCTCTCGGGGCTCATGCACTTCGGCGAACTGCAGATAGCAGGCGGCCGTATCTCTGAGCCCGCCAGCTACGGCATCACCGAGCAGCTCCGCGCGGCGGGGATACGCAGCGATCGTATGAAGACGGGGACGCCCCCACGCATCGATGCCCGCAGCCTACACCTCGAGGAGCTCACCATCCAGGAGGGGGAGCAGGATCATCATAAGTTCTCCTTCATGGATACGCCCGCCCGCTCCTCGCTCAAGCAGCGCCCTTGCTATGGGCTCTTTACCAACGAGGCCTGCCACCGTGTGCTGCGTGAGGCCCTCGACCGCTCGCCGCTCTACAATGGGCAGATCCAGAGCATAGGCCCACGCTACTGCCCGAGCATAGAGACGAAGATCGTCACCTTCGCCGACAAGGACAGACACCAGCTCTTCCTCGAGCCCGAGGGAGAGGACACGAACGAGTACTATATCAACGGCTTCTCTAGTTCGCTGCCGCTCGAGGTGCAGCTCGAGGCGCTGCGGCAGATCCCCGAGCTGCGCGACGTGCGGCTCTACCGCCCAGGCTATGCCATCGAGTATGACTTCTTCGACCCGACGCAGCTGCACCACACGCTGGAGAGCAAGGTCGTCAGCCACCTCTATCTCGCAGGTCAGGTCAATGGCACGACGGGCTACGAGGAGGCCGCAGGGCAAGGGCTCATCGCGGGGATCAATGCGCACCAGCAGGTCCACGAGCTGGCGCCCTTCACCCTCAGCCGCAGTGAGGCCTATATCGGCGTCCTGATTGATGACCTCGTGACCAAGGGTGTGGATGAGCCCTACCGCATGTTCACCTCGCGTGCCGAATACCGCATCCTGCTGCGTCAGGACGATGCGGATATGCGCCTGACGCCACGTGCTGCCGCCCTGGGGCTGGCTACGCCCGAGCGTATCGCCCTGCTGGAGGAGAAGATCCGCGAGCGGGATGCGCTCATTGCCTTCATCGAGGGCTATTCCATCCGCCCCGATAAGATCAATCCTCAGCTCGAGGCTGCGGGGCTGGCTCCGCTCCGTCAGGGCTGCAAGCTCGTGGATCTGGTGCTGCGCCCGCAGCTCAGCATCCTGCAGCTGGCCCAGTGGGTGCCTGCGCTGGAGCGCCAGCTGGTGCGCATCCCCTCGCGTCGGGAGGAGCTCATCGAGTGCGCCGAGATCCTCATCAAGTACAGCGGCTACATTGAGCGGGAGCGCCAGCAGGCTGAGAAGCTGGAGCGCCTGGAGCACGTCTTCATCCCCGAGACGCTCGACTACAGCAGCATCCAGGCGCTGAGCACGGAGGCACGGCAGAAGCTCGAGCGCATCCGCCCGACGACGATAGGGCAGGCCTCGCGTATCCCCGGCATTTCGCCCCATGATGTGAGCGTGCTGCTGGTGCTCGCTGGCCGCTAGCTAGGTGCCTTGCCTCCCCGCTTCTGGGGGCGGCGTGCGCTGCGGCTTTTAGGCCCAGCCCACCAGGCCCAGCCCGTTCTCTCCAGCAGTGCCCCCGTCCCTTCCCCACCTAGCCCAAGCCCTTCCACAGCGGTGCTAGATCTCCCCATAGCGAAGAGGAGCGACTCCCCGAGGCCGTCAGGGCTTAGCTCCGCAGGCTGCGCTTAGAAGCCCTCAGAGCGGAGTATAGAATAGAAAAGGAGCGCCCCCCGAAGCACGATGGCTTCGGGGGGC